>Ga0209061_1000553_pt1 | contig 88902 bp, 81 predicted proteins | sample Coa_R1_10_FD_187157 | JGI IMG/M metagenome (GOLD analysis project Ga0209061, IMG submission 187157) | Surface soil microbial communities from Centralia Pennsylvania, which are recovering from an underground coalmine fire - Coalmine... | ecosystem: Environmental > Terrestrial > Soil >...
TCGCGGGGGTAACGCCGCTGCGAGGGGTGCGACAGCGGCTTGTCTTGGTCTTGCATGGCTCCATCCTCCCTGGTCCGACTCGTGTAGTTCCAAGCGGAGGAGCCTCCGGGCTACCCAGGCCGGTTCACCTCGCACCCGAAAGCCGATGGGGTCAGGGTAATGCTGCCGGGTGGCCGCCAGGCGCGGCTTTCAATGTCCGTGCCGCCACGAGTGGACGAGACGGTGACCTTTAGCCTGCGGGTGCCGCAAAAGCGTAACACGACTCTGGCCGACCTGGTTTCTTTCGGCTCCCTCACGATGGAGGCTGCCAATTTCTTGGAGACGCTCATGCGTATCAGACGGGCTCGGATCTTGGTGGCAGGGCCGCCCGGCGCCGGCAAGACGACGATGATCGAGGCTCTGTTGCGAGCTGTACCTGCTGGGCGCAGGGTTATCTGTGCCGAGGAGCAACGGGAGCTCAATGCTCCACTACTTAATGGTGAGTATTGGCAGAGCTCGAAGGTCGAGAGCTTGGCGGACCTGGTGCGCTCAGCTCGTGTGGCCTCACCCGAGCTGATCGTCCTGGGCGAGCTGAAAGGCCGTGAGGCCTGGGAGCTGTTGATGGCTGGCAGCCTGGGCGTGGGGGTGGTAGCTGCTGTTCATGCTGAAGATGCTGCGGGTGCCTTCGAAGCCCTAGCAGTGTGCGCCACGAAGGCCGTCCCCCAAACGCCGCTATTTGAGGTTGAAGCCCGCTTTGCTGCCATGTTCGATGTGGTCGTGTACTGCGATATAGACGATGCGGGAGAGTCTGCCGTCCGGCAAGTCACTGAGATCTCCGTCGTCCCACCCCAGCTTACGACTTCGACTGGAGGCATAGCAGTTACGCCGGTCTTTAGCAGGGGCGATATCGGCGAGGCCTTGGAGCTGCGAAGCGCCGCAGTGGGAGAGCGCCTGGAACGGCGCTGCAACCGACTGCTCGCTCGCTACGGCTTCGAGCTCACCGACGTGTTGAAAGGGGCTGAGGTCGTTTGGTAAGAGCTCTGAACCTTGTCGAGGCAGGGCATTGTGCCGAGGCAGGGCTTCGGCAGCTTCACTGGTGCGAGGTGAGGGGGTGAGCGTGCTCACTGCCGTGGTCGTTGGTGCTTGCGCCTGGGCGCTAGCGCGCGTTGGCTTTGGCCAGCCCGTCCTGCAAGCGCACCGCGGCACTTTGTTGCAGGCGGTGAGCCTCCGCCGGCGGTTGGCAGGCCTAGTGCTGCGCTGGCAGGTTTGGCTGTCACAGTCTGGCGCAGCTGTCACGCCAGGGCAGTTCTTGGCAGTTTCGGCGGGCGTGGCCAGTGTTGTGTTCCTGGTACTGCTTGCGGTATCGAGGACACCGGTAGTTGCAGCGATGCCAGCTCTTGGCGCTGGCGCAGCTCCCTATGCCTATTGGTCTTCGCACAGGCGCAAGCTCGCGTCGAGGCGCAGCGCCTCTTGGCCTGACGCGCTGCGTTACCTGGTGGGGGTGCTGAGCGCTGGCTTGGCTACGCTGCACGACGCGCTGGAAGAGCTTTCCCGCTCTGGCCCTGAGCCCCTGCGCGGGCCAATGGCCCGCTACGTGAGGCTGTCAGCGCGCGTGGGCGACCGCCAGGCGTTGGAGGCCGTGCGGGCAGAGCTAGCAGACCCGATATCTGACCCAGTCCTGCTGGCGTTCGCAGGCGCCATAGAGGAAGGGACGGCGACGGTCCTGCGCGTGCTAGCTGACCTTGGCTCACAGATAACTGCTGACCTGCAGCTGGCTGAAAAGGTCCGCACCCTCCAGACCCAGTCGCGCGCGGCTACTTGGGGCTGCTTTGGGTTGCCTTACGCGGTGCTGTTCTTGCTTTGCAGCGCAGGCGCGGCCTACCGCAGCTACTTTTCGTCACCGAGCGGCTTAATTTTGGTGACTGGCGGTGCGGCAGTGTCATTGGCGGGCCTTTTCGTCGCACGTCGGCTAGCGCGGCCAGTAGCCACCACGAGACGGGTGTTCGTTGAGACGGGGGGCCGATGAGCTGGAGCGTGAACTGCGAAGGTGCAGGCATTTATGGACGAGGCCGTTGCTTGTGAGCGCTGACGGGCTATGTGCCGCGCTGCTCTTCGGGGCGACCATAGCAGTCACTGCACTGCGCTGGGCCCACGTCCGACGCTCGCCTCAACGGCGGGCCGCCTTTTATTTGGAGGCGCCGCGTTCGCACTTGGGTGGCGCCCCAGCCGGCGCCCACGGTCCGGCGATGGCAGGAGAGGCTTTACGGCGTGTCCTCGGGCCGCTCGCCGGAGCCCTTGTCAGCCTTGCCCGCCGGCCCATTCGCAACGCGCCTGGTGGCAACTTGGAGCTTGCCTTACGCCAGGCGGGCGCAGGCATGAGCACCGAGGACTACCGTCGTCAGTACCTGCGTTGGCTCTTAGCCACACCTCTTGCGTTAGGTGGCCTCGGGGCCCTCACTGGGAGGGCCGTGTTCGTGGTGTTGTTTTTCTTCGCAGGGGTATATGCCGGCAGCCGGCGGCTCCCTGAGCGGCTGAAGGCTATGGTCAAGCGTCGCAACGAGGCTATCAGGAGCGACCTGCCCACGGTGGCGGCGGTGCTGGCGCTCAAAGTCGAAAGCCACAAGAGCCTTGTCGTCGCTGTGTCGGAGCTCGTCGCGCAGGGTAGTGGCCCAGTTGTCGAAGACTTGGCGCGGGCAGTGCACCTTATCAATGCTGGCTATGGGGAGGCAGGGTCGTTCGAGCTGTTGTCGGCAGAGGCAGCAGAGCCGGCCGCACAGCGCTTCTACCGGTTCCTTGCGGCCGCGACGAGCGGCGGGTTGGACCTAGCTCGTGCTTTGTTGGACCAGGCGAGCGAGCTGCGCGTGCAAAGGCGTGAGGAGGTTGAGCGCAGTGCGCTGCGCAGGCAGATGTCCCTCGTGGTACCGCAGCTCGCATTTATGGCACCAGTGCTGTTCGCGTTCCTGCTTGCACCACTCCCGGGGTTGCTGTTCGGAAGGTAGATGGTAACTAATAGAAAGGAGAATACAAGAAATGCTGACAATCTATAGGCCGTGCTCGTCAGGCTTTGCGCGCAGGGCGGTTCGTGTTGCCGGGCATTGGCCAGTGGATGTAGTCCGCTCTTTAGCATCGAGGCTGGAGAGGCGCTCAGCGCTGCGACCTTTCTTGTTGACGTTGCTGGCCAGGGTTTGCTATGTGGTTTCAGCCTGGCGGGTGAGGTCGGCAGACCAGCGAGGGAGCCAGATAACAGACAACCTCGGGCTCGTGGTGATCGGTATCGTTGCGATCGTCGCTATCGGAGGCCTGGTCAGTGGGCTGGACAAGGCGGTCTTCAACTGGGTAACGGGCCAGTTGGGGCTGTCAGGGACGGCTAGCACCGGGGGCTAGCCTTGGTCTTCGCCTCGACGCTTGGTCGTAGTAGCCGCAGGTGGCAACCCAGAGTGTGCCCAGGTCACGGGGAACATTAGGGAGTGGGCTTCGCTCTAGCGCGTCGGGACGTGCCAGGTCGCGTTGCAGGTAGCGAGCGCGACCGGGGTACTGCAGCCCTGGTGGGCACTATCGGGGTTTTGCTGCTGGTGCTGGTTTTTGCAGGCGCGGCCAACATCGTTTTAGACGAGTATGCTAAGGGTGCCCTGCGAGCTGCCGTTGACGAGGCGGCCCAGGTTGGGGCCTCCACGTATGGCCCCGGCAGTGTGGAGGCCTGTCTAGAGGAGTCGGCCGCCGTGAGGGCGAACCTGCTGCGCGGGCTGTTCGGGAGAGGTGTGGTTGTCAGCTGCCAAGTGGAAGGTGAGCTTATGGTTGCAACCGCTAGCGGTTCACTGCCCAGCCTTCTCCCAGTCATCCCGAGGTTCGCTGTCTCGGTGACGGGTGTTTCGGTTATGCAGGAAGCACCGGCACAATGAGGAACGGCAGGAACAGTAAGAGAACTAGTGGTCGGCTTGTGGCAAGCCAAGCTGTGAAAGCCTGCCATGAGCGGTTGGCTTTGGCGCTTTCGGGGTGGCCTGGCGGCGCTAGCACAATCGACGTTGTGCATGGCGAAGCCGAGGCCGGTGCCGATGCCGGCGTGGCCACCCCGCTAACTCTTCTGCTCGGGATGGCGTTGGTCGTGCTGCCGGTCATGGTCCTCGTGCTCTCTGTGCCTTACTGGGAACAGCGGGCGGTGGATGCCCAAGATGCTGCGCGCGCGGCTGTTAGGGCTCTCGCGAGCGCAACGAGCAGCGAGAGTGGTGAACTGTACGCCAACCAGGTAGTTGCAACCGTGATGGAGGGCGATGGACTTCCCGCAGGTGAGTTCGAGGCGAGTTATAGTGGCGACCTGGTACCTGGCGGTGTCGTCAAGGCAACGGTGAGCGTTGAGGTACCGGTTGGCGTGTTCCCGGGCCTGGGGGCAATGGGGGACCTCCGCTACTCCGCGAGCTCGGAGGCGCACATCGACTCCTACGAGGGCTCAGCGGTTGGAGGTGCCTTGAGGCCATGAGAACGCCTGGCGTATTACAGGGCGTATTACAGACAGCACCTGTGCGCAGGTCCGCTTACCTTCGACAGAGATGGCGAGTGACGAGAAAGAGCTGGCACTGGCAGCGCTTGGCCTGCCTAGCGCAATGGCGCGCCGCAGCGGGGGACGGTCGTTGGGGGAAGGTCCAGGCGTCAGGTGTTCAGTGCCGTACTGGCGGGTTGTCCTGTGGTGGGCCAAGCGTTGTCCGGCCACTGGCAGGCGAGCGCAGCTGGTTCGTGGCGGGGCCCTGTGAGCGCGGGGACGCGATGGTGGTCTGGTGCTTACTGCTGGCAATGTTGTTGCTGCCGTTGGCCGGCATCTCCGTGGACCTTTGGCACGGCATCGAAGTCCAGCGCCAGTTGCAGTCTGTCGCGGAGGATGCAGCGAACGCTGGCGCTTCGGGGATCAACATAGCCCTCTACCGCGAGGACGGTTGCATAGCCCTGGACCCATCTATGGCAGTAACACTTGCACAGGCCAACCTCGAGTCCCAGGCTAACCTTGGGCCTCTCAGCCAGGTCGCCATCGAGGTGGCGCCCAATGATAGCACCGTAACGGTCGCCCTTTCTGAGGATGTGCACCTCACTTTGTTGTCTCTGGTACAGAAAGGGCCCCTGGTCGTCCGCGCGGTGGCGACTAGTGAGCCCCGTGGGTCAGAGCCGGCGGACGTTTGCAACCCGAAAACTGGAGAGGAGCCACATTGAGGAGCAAGGCACTCCGCAACGTTGCGTTGTGGTCGGTCACCTTTGTGACGTCGACGGCTATTAGCTCGGCTGTCAGCGTTGGCTCGTACACGGAGGCTTGGGCTTCAGGGCACCGTACGGCCCCCACCTCAAAATCTGTGACAACGACCACCGTGATGGGTGGGGGAAACCCGTCGACCTGGCCAGCAGCAAAGCCGTACCCGCCGAGCCTCGCCGGCGCCTATAGCCCGAACATGAAGACAGCCTTTATAACTCTCGCTAAGTACATTGACTGGGTTGCAAGCCACCCCAATCCAAAGCTTGTCGCAAACTACGCGGCCCCATCGTCAAATATTTATGCCGGTCAGGTATTTTTGATGCGCCAGATGCAAAAGCGGCATTTGCATTTGCCACCTACTCCTACAATAGTGGACTTTTTAGCTGTAGTAAAAGCGCCGTCTCTTCGTCGGTCATCTACCGGTCTAGTGTTGCAGGTGCACCATCATCCGTTGTATACAGACGGTATTATTGCCGTGGTTATCACAGAAGTTACACAGCCGTATCTTAATTCAGCGAATCATGTTGTTGGTTATACGGCGAAAGGCACTGGTCCTAAGCCGTGGACTATTGAGCTTGGACAGGATCCGAAGTCGGGACAATTCGTTATCATAAGCTATTATGGCGTCATGTTGCATGAGAGTCTTATTCAGTGGGAGCACAGGGTAGAAAAGAAAGAATGAAGGTAATCGTTGTAGTTGCCATTGTGAGTATCGTATTTTTTGTGTCGGGAGGAGCAGTCGCGCTGGCTAGTGGCCTTAGTAATGGAAATGCAGGTGGCTCGACGTGCCTAGGATTGGGCTATTTAGGTCCATCAGTAGGGGTCGCTGGAGTGTGTGAGAACGGGGTGCCGGTACCGGCAAAGCAGCCTTCGGGTACACAGAAGGCCGGGGGAACAGGACGACACAGCGGTGACTATTGGGCACCGATAGGCGCCAGCGTAAGCAACGCCGGCTACGGCCAATGCCCTAAGGGTTCCATCCCCACCTACATACAGGAGTACAATGCCCAGGGACAACCTATCGGGCAGCCGGAAGCGGTCTGCCCAGCGCCGCAGCCGCAGGTGCCGGTGACCACACCGCCACCACCTCCTGCACCGCAGGCGGTATGGGCAGAGACGCCCCTTCCGGCAGCGACGCTTGAGACCAACCCGGGTGCGCTAGGCCTGGCACAGTTGCCAACGCTGTTTTGGGTGAAAGGCGTGGGCCAAGGTGTGACCTCGAGCGTTGAGATCGAAGGGTACGAGCTGAGCGTGAGCGCACGGCCTAGGGAGTTTTTGTGGAGCTTCGGCGATGGTGGCACGGCCCAGTCGACTAGCGCTGGTGGCCCTCAGGGCCCTTCGGTTGTGCATACCTATACCGAGCCTGGTACCTACAGGGTGACATTGACCGTCGTGTACTCAGGGCAAATGACATACTCGGGGCCAGGGGGCGAAGGTAGTGAGGCGCTGCCCAACTATGGCGCTGGCCCGTACTCCGAGGACTACACCGTGCAACAGGTGAGGTCGCTCCTAGTAGTCCCGGCGGGGACTTAGGCGGGGACTTAGGAGAGGCGCAGGTGGCAGGTGCCGGTTTGAATAGGCTGACAAGACAAGGTGGCGTGCGTACTTTGTCGGTTGTGTGCCTCGCCGAGGTGGTCGTGCTCGCCTTCAGTAGGTTCGAGCAGCGTAGTGTGGTCGCGAGGTGGCAGCTCTGGCTCGGTGCCGTTATGGCATTGTGGTTGTACGAGCGGCGCGTGCACTGGAGCGGGAAGTCATTGTGCTTGCTGGGCCTTAGGAGGGGTCGTGCAGCCATTGCCGTCGCAGCTCTAGTTGTGCTGACCGGCGTGCTAGGCGTCATCTCTGTGGTGCTGGCCGTGGGTTTTCTAACGTTGAACCTTCTCGTTTTCTTGCCGCTGGCTTGGAACGGGCTGCGCGAGATCCCCGCGCGGCTGCGCCTTGCGGCGGTTACGCCTGCGGGGCGGCACCTATACGTCCACAGTTTCGCTAGTACGCGGCGTGGTGCCGGGGCGGAGCTCCTAGGAGGTCTTTGCTCGGAAGCCGACAGCTCGAACACGCCGCTTGTTTTGGACGTCGAGGCACCCAGGTTGGTGCAGTATTACAGGGCTTTCGGCTTTCGGACGTGCGGGGGGCCGGTCCGGTTCCCTGACGGCCACGAGCTACAGCGTATGTGGCGACCTCCAGCTCGCGCATGGGGTGAGCCATTTCGAGCCGAGCTGCCAAGGAGCTCGCGGGAAGGAGGCAGCGGTGCGCCAGCGACGTGCCCGTAGTTTTCTTGATGCTGCAGTGGTGCTCGCTTGCGAGGTGGGTCTGGTTGTATTTTTCTGGGGTTCGGCTCACTTGTTTGGGACGGTGGACTACTCCCATTTCGGGCGCTGGGTCCAAACGACTTCCCCTGGACGTGCATTGGGAGCGCTTGCGCGCCTGCTTGGGTTGGCAGTCTCGGCATGGTTGCTTGGGAGCAGCGTGCTCTACGCTCTTGCCGCGCTCACCGGGAAGCGGGGGTTACTTAGGAGTTCTGGGCGCGTAACGCTCCCATTGGTGCGCCGAGTGGTGGACGCGTTGGCGGTGGCGTCGGTGACGGCTTCGACAATCGGGGCAGCTGCAGGGTCGACATTGGCTTCGGCAGCCAGGCTTGCGCCGATTGTGCAAACCTACCGGCCTTCGGGGTCGGTAGCAGTGCCCGCCGGTGCCAGGGCGCACAAGCTCCAAGTTGCCCAACGGGCCTCCGGCCTGGGTGAGGTGGCAGTGGCGAGCGGCAACGGGACTGGGACGAAGACGGTAAGGGCCGAGGGCCATGACCGCTTGGGAGACGAACACAAAGAGCACATGAGCACACGAGCCGAGGGACGGCACCTGCCGCACCCGGGCGCGCTTGTGCACGACCCGCCTCCAAGGGCAGCACCGCAAAGCCTCCATGGGCTCGTCCCTAGCGCCGAGAACGGCTTTGCTGGGCTCCCAAAGGGCACCAAGGTGGTAGTCGTGCAGCCTGGGGACTGCCTTTCGGTGATCGCGGAAAAGTACCTGGGAGATTGGAGGCTCGACACTGAGATCGCAGAGCTCAACTATGGCCGTCTGCAACCTGACGGTTTGGCCCTAGTAGACGACCACTGGATCTACCCCGGCTGGGTGCTCGTCATGCCGGCCGACGCGCGTGGGACGCTCGTAGTCGGAGAGAGCACGCACCCTGCAGTGCAGGCGAATGGGCCGAGTGGGGAAATTACGGGAGCAGCTCAGGGCGACAGACCAGGAGGGCCTTTAGGGGTGCGCCCCGTTGCCTTGGGCCGGGAGGGTGAGAGGGCCGAGAGGTCCGCCGGTGGGGAGGCGCTGGGACAGGGCGCAAAGGGGGCGGTGGGACAGGTCGCAAAGGTGGACGAGCGCGAATGTGCCTCGTCGTCTGTCCGCCGGCGGAGCCATGTCTCTGGCGCCTCTGGCCAGGGAGGCGGCACTGGCTCTTCGTCCAGAGGCGGGGCCCAGGGCGAGCGTGAGCCGGGCACGCCAACACAGCGGCACGGGCAGCAACGAAAGAGTCATGCCGGTCTCGCCTCGGGCGCCGCCGAGCCCCTGGCTCACCAAAATGGCGAGGCTGGCCCGGGGGGAGAGGGCGATATTGGCCCTGGGGCAGCGAAGGCCATCGAGGGTTACGACCGTGGCCGGGAGCGGAAGGTCGATGGCGCGGACGGGAAGCAGGAGGTAACTAGGACGCGGGGCACAAATGAGGAGGCACCGGCTAGCGCACATAAGGGGCATGGCGAGCTCGAAGAGGTGGAGGCTGGCGTGCTCGCGGGCTTGGGGGCTGTGGCAGCGGCTGGGCTGGTTTGGAGGCTTCAGCGTGCACGTCGCGACGCAGCTCACTCGAGGCCGAGCGGTTTTGTCCCACCTCGGAACCGTCCCAAGGTGCAAGAAGCTGAACGTCGTGCCCGGGCGGTTGCCTCCGAAGAGGCGCTTCGTTGGGTTGACCTGGGCACCCGCTACCTAGGGGCCTTGGTCGAACAGGAAGCTCACGACGCTGGAGCAGCCGGCCCGGTGCAGCTGAAGTTGTCGCAAGGCACCGTTTCTCTACCTGGTCCTCTGTCTCTACCTGGTTCTTCTCGACCTGGTCCTCTGCCTGAAGGACCTGAAGGGGAGCCGCTCGCTTTGTCGGGGCAGAGCGAATTTGTCGGCCCGCGTCTCGTCGGGGAGGCCCCTGGGGAACCGGGGTGGGAGAGCGAGGCGGACGAAGAAGCTGCTGCGTTCGAGAGATGGTGGTCAGGAGGTGAGCACACCGAAGGCCAAGCGTGGCCCGGGCCGAGTGGCGCACCTCAGCACGTACAGTTGCCGTCGCTCGTGATGGCCCGAGTGGGAGGTTCGGGCCTAGAAGTTGTACTAGAGCCCGCCCCGAGAGGAAGGCTCGGGTGGTTCCTGCCGGTGGGCACAGCTACAGGCTGCGATGGCGAGGCAGCCAGCTACGTCCTCGGGCTCGACATAGGCCTCGAGGACCTTGAGGCTCTTTCTGCTGAACGTTGGCCAGCGTGGCCGGCGCTCGTTGTCGTGGGCTTGTCCGGGAAAGACACGGTACTGCTCAACTTGGAGCACGCCGGCGTGCTGTCGGTAGAAGGGCCAGAGGAGATGGTCAAGGGCTTCCTGGCCGGCGTCTTGGTACAGCTTGCGAGCCAGCCCTGGGCAGATGAGATGTTGAGCGGTCTTTATGCGGTCGGGGCTAGCCCTCTGCAGGGCAAGCTGGGAGGCCGGGCCCAGCATGTGCCGTCGGGGGAAGCAATGGAGTTGGCAGAGAAGCTTGACGCTGTCGGGTCGGCCAGGGAGGAGCTTTCGGGGGACTTGTCACTGTCGGTGGTACGAGCACTGGCATACGAGGCGCTCCCTCACGTTGCAGTGGCCTTCGCTGATGTGCCGGCAGAGGCGTTGAGGTGCCTGGCGGAAGCGGCGGTCCCCGAGCGCAGCGGCGTGGCACTGGTCGCCGCCGGCCCGGTCGAGGGCGCACTGTGGAAGCTGGGGTTCAGTGATGGTGGCCGGGCGGTGCTGCGAGGGCAAAGCGGCGGTAGCGAATTGGTGGTCGAACTGGTGAGCACGTTCCAATCTGAGGAGGTTTCGTTGCTGAGCGAGGCGCTGAGCAGGCCGGAAGGGGAAGGGTTTGTGGAACTCGACGGGGGGGTCAGAGCCGGCGCTGGCGGAACAGCATCCGCCGGGGCCTCGGACCTGGACGGCTCTGTTGATGCGCCCGGAGCTCAGGAGCAAGTTGACGAAGTTGGCCGGCTGGCCGTGGTGGGGGAGAGGCGTGAGGGGGAGGACGCCGACCTTCGGTTGAGGCCCACGAGCCTAGCTGCCCGAGCTGACGGGCAGCTAGTCGACGGCGGTGTTGCGGCAATGGCCAACGACGCCTACCGAAGAGGCCCAACGAGACAGGCGGCAGTCGTTGAGGCACCTGCGGTTGAGATCCGGTTCCTCGGCCCGGTGGACGTTGTGGGTGGCGATATGAACGCTTTAAGTAGCAGTAGGATCATGGCGGCGCTCGGCTTGTTGGCGTACCTTGCGTCTCGTTCTCACCCCGTCCCGGCAGATGAGCTGGCCAGCGCACTATGGCCACTCGACGCCAGCAAGGAGAACTTCGGGGGCCCTCAGCGCAAGACTGTAATGAACGTGGTCTCCCGCGCGCGCAGTGTGTTGGGCTATGGCCCAAACGGGAAAGAGCGGATAGTGCTCACACCGCGCGGCTACCAGCTGAGCAGCGACGTAGGGTCGGACTGGGACAGGTTCAACAGGTACGTGGCCAAGGCCAACAGCTTTGGGCCAGGTCCAGAAGCAGTGGCTCACCTGCGTTGTGCATTGGAGCTAGTGAGAGGGGAGCCATTTGGTGGGGTGCTCGCAAGCCAGTTCTTCGAGTGGGTGGCCAGCGAGAACCTCGACATGGTCATCTCAGCCCGGTTGGTGGACGTCGCTGAGCAGCTCGGCGAGCTAGCCCTGAGGTCCGGTGACCTTGCCCTCGTGGTGTGGGCTGTCGAGAAGGGGCTCCAGATCGAACCCACGAGAGAGGAGTTGTTCAGGCTCTGGATGAACGCGCTCGGACGCGAAGGAAGGCCGGCGAAGGTGGACGACGTCTACCGGAGGTTGAAGCTCGTGCTCCGCCAGCGGATCCACCCCCTTCAAGAGCCGCAGCCGGCGAGCCGAGAAGTATGGCAACGCTACGTGGCGATGGAAGGTGCCACCCGCCCCTGAACGCGAAAAGAGCCGAGGTCCCAGCCTCGGCCCGATCTCCTAATGGCTCACAGGGTTCAGTTGCCGGCGAGGCTACGCACTAGGAGGCACCTCCCTTCGCCGCGAGCAGCAAGTCGTGGGCGGCCGGCCGTCGCCAGCGTGGCGAACCTGTGTTCCCGGCGAAACCCGTCCTTCATCACTTGCTCATTCTTCCAGGTTTTCTGGTTTAGCGCAAGTTGCGTGGTTTTCGGCGACGTGGGTATTTAGGTGGCCGTCGCTGCGCCGATTCATGTATGCAGGTCCTAGGAGGCAGGAGAAGTTGGCGACGATTGCGGATGAGGTGAGTAAGGCGAGGGAGAGGCGCCTAGAACTAGTCCGCGTTTGGGGTCCAATAGCCGCCCTGGCGTTGGGCACCGGGGTGATTTACGAGATTTGGCTAGCACCACTGAGGGCGCCCGTAGGTGCTCATGCGTGGATGTGGCCCGTGGTGGCTGCGGCGGAATGGTTCGCTGTCTACGAGAGCTACCCCATCCGCACGCGCACATTCAGCACGGAACTCATAGCGGACGGGGTTGCTCTCATGCTGGGTGTGGCCTTCTTGTCTCCGCTAGGTGCGCTAACGGCCGTCAGCTTGGGAATGCTCGTGGGCAACCTCCAGCACCCCAGGTCAATGGCCAAGAAGTTCAATGCAACGCTCATGGCGGCCTTCTCATTGGCGCTGGCTATCATTGCGTACCGAGCGCTCCTTGGTGCCGACACGCCGGTGCACGTTGGAGGTTGGGCTTCGGTCGCTGTGGCGCTTGCGATTTATGGCGTGGTCGATGCCGTCGGGGTTGTTACATACGTCACGTGGGCGCCGAGGCGTACCCGCCATGCGCCGCTCAAGCCAATATGTGCCCACGTTGCGCTCGAGATAGCTGTCAACTCGGCCGCTTCGATCCTGGCGATCACGCTGGTGTGGTCGAACAACTGGGCGACGACCATCATGTCTGCCGCACTCGCCGGCATGACGCTCGGCCGCAAGGGACTGGCTCGTGCGCTGTGGAGGGACAGGGCAGTCAAGGAAGTGCTCCGTTACATCAAGTACATGTGCGCGTCGAAGGGCACGGCTGAAGAGCTGGTCGCAGACATCCTGGCCGAGTCGAGAGAGCTGGTCCTCGCCAGCAAGGCCACCCTCGTCGCCCCTCTCCGCCGGCCAGAAGACGGCCTGGTGCTCCGCTGGGCCCTAGAGGGGGAGCACCCGCTCGTCGCACAGGTTGTCGAGATGGGTGAGGGGCTAGCCGGGCTCGCCACTGAGCGCGGCGCCTTCATAGCCAGCAAGTTTGACCGTGACCCCACCGTCCGCAGAGCTCTCGAGGCCGAAGGCGTCAGTGAGGCGATAGTGGCCTCGGTCTCGCCTACAGGCGCCCTGCCTGGCTACTTGATGGTCGGGGACAGGCCATATGCTCACGAGGGCTTCACGGACGACGAGGTGAAGCTCGTGCAAAACATCGCCGCCAACGCCGAGCTGGTGCTGCGCCGCAGGGGGATCATGGACCGCTTGCACGAAGAGTCAGCCGCTCGGGTGCACGAGGCTAGCCATGACGGCCTAACCGGGTTGCCGAACCGGGCCAGCTTTTCCCATCACCTAGAGCAGGCCATCCGAGAGACGCCGCCAGACACAAACATCGGCCTTTTGCTGCTCGACCTCGACAACTTCAAGCAGGTTAACGAGACGCTCGGTTTCCAGGTCGGCGACACGCTCCTTGCCGAGGCTGCCAGCCGCTTGGCAGGGTTCCAGAGCGAGGGCCTCGTGGCCCGCCTTGGCGGCGACGAGTTCGCGCTGGTCCTAAGTGGCGTGCCAGGCGAGGAGGCGTGCGTGGCAAAAGCACAGGAGATGATCGCCGCCGTCGCCCAGCCTATGACCGTGGACAGCTTCGACCTGGTCATAGGGGCGAGCGCCGGCGTCGTGGCCGAGCCCGCCGGCCAGACCACTGCAGGGCGGATGCTCCGCAAAGCAGATGTGGCGTTGTACAGGGCCAAGGCCTTTGGGCTCGGAGTGAGCCCGTACGATGTGAGCTCGGACAATTCTTCGCTTAGGCGCCTTTCGCTTGCCACCGAACTGCGCCGAGCGATCGAGGCTGGCGAGCTCCAGCTGCACTACCAGCCGGTCGTGGAGGTCGCGACAGGCGAGGTCATTGGGTTCGAAGCGCTGGCGCGGTGGTCGCACGGCCAGTTCGGGCCGGTGAGCCCTGACGAGTTCATACCCGTAGCTGAGCGCAGTGGCCTCATCGACCCCCTCACGTGGTGGGCCATCGACGAGGCGCTCGGCCAGCTCAAAGGCTGGCGGGAGATCGCCCCTGGCCTGCAGATGGCTGTCAACCTTTCGGCTCGCAGCCTCTCGTCTCCTGAGCTCACCTCCAAAGTTATGGGCTCGCTCTCCCGCTGGGGGCTGGAGCCGAGCGCGCTCCGCCTCGAGCTCACCGAGACTTCTGTCGCAGAGGAAACCGGTGGGGAAACACTGGAAGAACTGAGCTCGTTAGGGATCCACCTGTCGATCGACGACTTCGGCACCGGTTACTCGTCGCTAGCGCGCCTGCGTGACATGCCATTTGACGAAGTCAAGATCGACCGCAGCTTCGTGATGCACATGTGCCAGGACGAGGACGACGAGGCCGTGGTCCGTTCGGTGATCCGAATGGCCGAGGGCTTGGACAAGGTTGCCACGGCCGAGGGCGTCGAGGACCGCGTGACCCTGGAACGCCTGGGCGAGCTCGGCTGCCATGCTGCTCAGGGGTACTTCCTCTCCAAGCCCGTGCCAGCAGAGCAGTGCGAGGCGCTGCTGCTGGCTGCGCCGTTCATTGGGGCGAGCGCACCGCGGGGCGTGCCCAACTTGGCTACTAGCTCTACCTGAGCCTCATGTGGCGAAAGCGCCACCCTTGGCCGGCCTGGCGGGGAGGGGGCCCGGCGCAGGCACCGCCAAGGGTGGCAGGAGGGAGGAGGCTTGCCGGCGCTTTCTGGCATTGGCCCGAGGCACTTGAGGAGGAAGAAACCGTTGCCCGAAAGCTTGTTGGGTTTGTCGCCGGTAGCGCCTCCTTCCTGTTCAGCATTCTCGCCATCGCTCCTCAGAGCGCCCTGAGGGCTACCTGAGCATCTCCTGAAACAGCTGGAACAGCCTCCTGGGCCTGAAACAGCTGGAACAGCCTCCTGGGCCGCCAGGTAGAGCCCGCGGGCGACGAACCGGCGCGCCTGGTGTGGGGCGGCTTGGGGAGGGCTCACCTCTCAACGCTGGGAAATCGTTTGCTCATTAGCTCAGGTCTCGCGTAAGCTGGCACGTGGAGGCGCCACCACACGTCCGGGCCGGGCTGCGGTGAGCGGTGTTGCAGCTAGAGGCAGTGAGTTCGAGACTGTTGGGGCACAAGACTGGGGCGCCAGAGGCGGCTGAGGGCCGGCGGCGAGCCCGGGCAGGTTGGGCGTACTTGCGCCGTGCTATGAATGGCCACTGGCACGTGCTGTGGGCCTCCGTTGGCTGTGCGTTGGTGGCGTCTGCCGCCGTTGCGTCTATCCCATTGCTCCTGGGTGACGCAGTCAACGAAGGCTTGCTCGGCCGCCATTGGGCCCGTTTCGGCATCTACGTGGGGTCCATAGCCCTGCTTGGCACTGCCCAGGCGCTCGCGTCGCGGGGCCGGCGTTGGTGGAACGGCGTCGCCTCTAGAGAGGTCGAGTCCGAATTGCGGCGAGCTTTCCACGACCATCTTCTTTACTTGGACCTGGCGTACCACTCGAACGTCAACCGTGGGCAGTTGCTCTCACGGGTTACGAGCGACCTGTTCCAAGTCCAGGCGGTGGTTGCCTCGGCGCCGTTTTGGGTGGGCAACGCTGCCCTTGCTGTAGCTGTGGCAGTGATCTTGCTGCTCACTAGCCTGCCCTTGGCAGGCGTAGCCCTCGTGGCGCTCCCGCTGGTTGCTGTCACTTCGTCGCGGTTCTCACGCCGGGTGCGCATGGCGATCTCGGACCTGCAACGTGAACGTGGAAGCCTCGCCGGTGTTGTCGAGGAGACCCTCTCTGGTATCCGGGCGGTCAAGGGTTTCGGGGCTGAGCAGGTCATGGACAGCCGCCTTGCAGGCAGTGCCGACTCGGTACTGCGTGAAGCGATGAGGGTCGTGCGCACAAGGGCTAGGTACCTGCCAGTGCTCAACACCGTGCCGATGATCGAGTTGGCTGCCGTCAACTGGGTGGGCGGTTACCTCGTGCTCCACCATGAGCTTTCGGTCGGCATGTTGGTGGCCTTCAACGCCTACCTGGCAAGCCTTACGGGGCCGCTTCAGTCCATTGGGGCTTACATCGTCATGTTCCAGCGAGCGGTCGTGTCTAGTTACCGTCTCGGGTCGATAATCGACCGTCCCAGTGCTGTACCCGAGCCGGGCCACCCTTGTGAACTGCCTCCTGGCCCAGGCGCCATTCGCTTCGCCAACGTCAGGTTTTCCTACCCGGTCCCACGAGGCTTCCCCGTGCCTGAGGGGACGGCAGGGACGCCCGAAGGAAGGGGGACGCCGGGGGGTGGCTCTCAAGGCGAGGGCGGCCGCGCTGAGGAGAGCAGCTCGCCTCGCCCTGAGCCGGTACCAGGGGCGGCGGGCAGCCCGCCACGCAGGCGCCCAGTGCTCGACGGGTTCGACCTTTCGATAGCAGGGGGCGAGGTAGTAGCGCTCGTCGGGCCGACGGGCTCGGGCAAGACGACAGTGTTGTCGCTCCTCGCACGGCTCTACGACCCCGACCAAGGCAGCGTGTACGTCGACGGGGTAGACGTGCGCAAGCTGTCTCTGGCGACGCTAAGGGCCGCCGTTGCGGTCGTTTTCGAGGACAGCTTCCTATTTGAGGGCACAGTGGCCGCGAACTTGAGGGTTGGGCGGCCAGGTGCGGCGCAAGAGGAGCTCAGGTGGGCGGCGAGGCTTGCCCAAGCTGACGAGTTCATAGAGGAGCTGCCCCTCGGCTACGGTACACCTGTAGGGGAGCGGGGCCTCGCCCTTTCGGGAGGCCAACGCCAGCGCTTGGCGCTTGCTCGGGCGCTCTTGGCCGACCCGCGCATCCTCGTGCTCGACGACGCCACCTCCTCGGTGGACGCACCCAGGGAGCTGCAGGTCGTCCGGGCGCTCGCGGAGGCCAGAGCGGGCAGGACGACGCTCATAATTTCGCACCGTCCCGCAACGATCGCCGTCGCAGACAGGGTCGTGCTGGTCGACGGTGGGCGCGTCGTGGCCGAGGGTACGCACGAGTGGCTAGCCGAGAACTGCGCGCGTTACCGGGAGGTCCTTGGCCTCGGGGAGCCCGAGGAAGCCGAACGGGCGGGAGCGTCACTGTGACGGCGGTAGCTGTAGCTCGCCGGCGCAGGCGCAAGCGCTCCGCTGTCCCTGATTGGGCCCTTGGCCCTAAGCGTGCCGGGCACGCGGGGGGAGCCGGCGGCGGGCAGGCCCAGGGCGGCGAAAGAGGACCGGGCGCCGGCCAGCCGGTGCAGGCGAGCTGGTACGTGCCCGGGCTTTGGGGCATGGTCGCGGCCTCCCTCAAGCCCTATTGGGGCCGAATTGCCCTCGCTGTAGTGGTGCTGCTGGCGGCGCTTGGGGCAACGCTGGCGGGCCCGGCCCTCGTCGGCTGGGCAATCAACCGCGGGCTTGTCGAGCACCGCTCGATGCGCGTCATCGACATCGCCGGAGGGGCGTACGTGGGTGTGAGCGCTGCTTATTTCGTGCTCACCCGCGTCCAGACGCTGATGGTCTCGGGCATCGGCGAACGCTATTTGAACGACCTTCGCAAACGGGTGTTCAACCATCTCTTGGCCCAGCCCCTGGGGTTTTTCGAGTCTGAGAGCTCGGGCCAGCTGCTGTCGAGGATGACTGCTGACATCGACGTCCTAGAAAGCCTCGTGCAAAGCGGGCTGTCCAGCTTCGTCACGAGCATCGGGCTCTTCGTGGCAGTGATGGTCGTCCTCATCGTCATGTCACCGCTGCTGTGGGCTGTTGTGGTGGTGTCGCTGGTACCAGCGCTGGTCGCTGCCGCGCGGTACCGCACGAGCTCCACAAGGGCGTACGGGGCAGTGCGCGAGCTCATTGGTTCGGCTCTAGCCACCTTGGACGAGAGCTTGGCTGGCGTGCGGGTCGTGCAAGCCTTCCGTCAAGAGGAAGCCACGATCGAGAGGTTCCGCAAGGTCAACGCTGAGCAGCTCGAAGGCGAGCTGGCGACGGTGCGGCTCTCCTCGCGGTTCTTCCCCAAGATCGAGTGGTCGGGGGTGATGAGCTCGGTCATTGTGCTGGTCGCGGGTGCCTTGATGGTGGCCGCCCACTTGACGACGGTGGGGACAGTGGCAGCCTTCGTGCTGTACTTGGCCAATTTGTTCAACGCGATTACGAGCCTGTCGCAGCTTTTCGACCTGCTGCAGTCCTCGGGTGCTGCGCTCGGCACCGTCTACAAGCTCCTCTCGGTGGGGCCTGCAATGACGGACCGGCCCAACCCAGTGCACCTGCCGCCGACCGGGGCGCTCGAGCTGCAGTCGGTGGCTTTCGCTTACGAGCCGAGAGATGGTGCCGGGGCCGCTCAATGGCTGACAGAAGTTGGCGAAGACGATGACGCTGGCCCAGCACGTAGCAAGCCCGCCGGCGGTGGCTGGCCTGGTGCCGAGATGCCTGAAGCTCGTGACAGCCAAACGGGGCTGGACAGGTGGCCAGCGGCGACGAGCAGCGGCCCGGTGGCCAGTTCGGCCGCTGAAGAAGGCTGCGACGGCGAAGGGGCTAGCAAGGGACCAGAGCTCGTGATAGACGGGGTGGACCTTCGAGTAGAACCTGGGGAACGGCTGGCCCTCGTTGGCCCGACTGGGGGCGGCAAGTCGACCCTGGCGAAGCTCGCCGGCAGGTTGTACGACCCAATGGCGGGCTCTGTCCGCTTCGGTGGAGTGGACCTGCGAGAGGCTCCTCTTTCCCAGGTCAGGGAGCGGATTGTCGTCCTGCCACAGGAGGGCTTCCTTTTCCGCGGGACCGTGCTGGAGAACGTCTTGCTGGGCCGGCCCGGCGCTAGCGCCGACGAGGCCCGTGCAGCGATAGCCAAACTTGGCCTATCTGAGTGGGTCGCGAGCTTGCCGAACGGTGAGCTCACTGACGTAGGCGAGCGCGGTTCGCACCTCTCGGCAGGTGAACGCCAGCTAGTGAGCCTCGCCAGGGCTGCTCTTGCCGAACCTGCGGTGCTCATCATGGACGAAGCGACTTCCAGCATCGACCCCGGCACTGAGCGGCGGGCGGAAGAGGCCTTGGAGGCGCTGGCCAAGGGGCGCACGCTGATCGTGGTGGCGCACCGGCTGACCGCAGCCGAGAGGGCTGACAGGGTGGCTGTAGTCCGGGACGGGACCGTCGCAGAAGTGGGCAGCCATGAGGAGCTGATCGAGGCTGGTGGCCACTACGCGAGGTTGTTCGAAGCATGGCGAGAGGGCGCGGTCGCGGAGAACTGACAGCGAGGCGGGCAACCAGCAGCGATGGTCAGGCCAAGTGCTCGCCTACCAACCACCGCGACGCACCACAGGGACTCCTCCCCAAACTGGCGGAAGTTGCCTTCGCTCCGCCCGACGGTGTAGATCAGCCCGAGATCTTCGTACAGGCGCAGTGCCTTGACTGGCACGCCCGTGCGCCGCGAGAGGCTCCCGATCGTCATCACAGCACGTCGGCGGTCCTGTCCAGCCACTTTGATGCCTTGCTCTCAAGGGTACCAGGCGACGCGTCCGCCGATGTTGAGCTCGAGCCCGGACCGCATTGGCCTCGGGAACAAACTGGCGCCGAGCCGTCGTTAAAGATAGACGAACCGCCCATACAGGTACAAATCGTAGAAACCCGAAGGAGGTTGACATGAGCAGCAAGTACCTTACGAACCTGGTGGCAGGCCTGATCGGTGGGTGGATTGTGGTGGCAAGCATGGTATTCGCGCACGGGACTGCGGCCTGGCTGGCGTTTGCCTTTGCCATCGCCGTGCTCGCGCTGACGCTGGGCGTTCAGCTTGACCGCAACCGCGGCCTGGAGCAGCGCGCCTTGGACGCCCTAATGGGAGCCATCAGCGGCACCATGATCGGCGTGAGCATCGTGTACGGCGGCGCCACCGTGAAGTGGCTCGTGTTCGCCCTAGCGCTCGGTTGGCTTGCCAACGCTGTCGCTGGGCTCTCGCTACACGAGGTAAGCACCTGGCGCAGCGCGCACGGGTTGGCTGAGCTCAAGCCGTTTGTCCGGCCCCGTAGGCTGCGTACCCAGCCGTCCGTCAGCCAAGCGTCGGCTGGCCAGGCTGCTGGCACCAGGATCGCTTGACACCACCGCGTGAAGCCACGCGAACCTAGGCAAAAAAGGAGCTGGGAGCCCTTCCCGGCTCCTTTTTGCCTGCGCGGGTTTGTTTGCGGGGAACGGCCCTTTTTGTGGACGGGCCTCGCCGCAGCGGGCGCGGTTGAGGCAGTCGACGGCTGCGCGTGAGGGCTAAACGAGCTCCGGCTCGGGGAGCCGCTCGCCTGGCGGTGACGCGTTCGCCAGCCACTGCTGGACCAGCGCTGTGAAGTGGACCTCGTTGTGCCTAACCTGTAGCCAACCGAGCTTGCGCAGTAGGCACACCACCCACCAGCCATGGTCGAGCTGGCTTCGGGCCATCGAGAACTTGGCCGAAGTAGGTGCAGCGTGATGGTTGGAATGGAGGCCCTCGCCCCACGCGAGCAGGGCGAGCCACTGGTTGTTGGTGGCGATACCGGGGAAGGGCCGCTTGCCCCAATGATGGCCGATCGCGTTGATGGCTGCGTTGATGAGCAGGTAGCTGACGACGTGGACGGCCGCCGCCACAAGGGCCCATCGCCAACCCAGCAAGGCGACGAAGATGCCCAGCCCGGCCAGCAGGCCCACGAAGCCCCTGTCGAACAAGGCCCGGTCCCAGCTGTCGACCTTGATGTCTTTGCTGTACTTGCGCAGTGTCTCAGGGTCGTGGGCTGCCTTGCGGTAGAGGCCAATGTTCCACAGCTGTACTTTCCAGTACCCTTCGAGGACAGGCGAGTGAGGGTCGCCCAGGACGTCGGTGTAAGCGTGGTGCCGGCGGTGCACGGCCGCCCATTCTCGCGGCTTTATCCCAGTGGAAAGCCATAGCAAGGCACGGCACGCAAAAGCTAAGCCTGGCTTCATACTGACCGCGCGGTGCGCGAGGGCACGGTGCAGGTACAACGTAGTGAGGAGGAGTGCGAGCTGGCTGGTGAGCAGGCCCGCGATGACAGCTACTAAAACCTGGGGCACGCAACTACCATAGCTGACGGGTGGCGGGCGAGGCCGCCGAGCGTGGTCTAGCGCGGGCTACGAGGGAACGGTTAGCTTCTAAGGGATGCCCGGTGACCCCAGCGGCCGCAGCAGGCGCGCAAGCGACGGTAGCTCCAGCTTCTTGGACTACCTAGTCGCCTACGCAAAACAGGAGACGCTCGACCCTATAGTCGGCCAGTTCAAAGCCCTCGGGAGCGGCATAGCTGGTGCGCTGCTGGTCGCCATCGGCACAGTGCTCCTCGGCGTAGGGTTCGTGCGAGCCCTCCAGGGCCAGTTCGGCAGCTCCGCCGGTGCAGTGGGCGAGCCGTCTGCGCGTACACCGGTTGCTCCTGATAGGGCCACCTCTCCTGGTGCCACCTCGTCGGCGGCCGCCAGCAGCTCTTCAGTGAGCTCCGTAAGTTCAAAGGCCTCCACCAGCTCGGCGACCAAGGCCACCGTCCAGACCGTAGTGGTGGCCCCGGGCCACCCAGCTGGGCCCACGACGAGCCTGGTCGCGAGCTCGCAGGCCAACCCCTATGGCAGTGGGCACCCCCTTTCTGGGAACTGGTCGTGGGTGCCGTACATGGGAGGCTCCCTTTTGTGCTTGCTGGTAGCGCTGTTGTGTGTGGCGCGTGCCCTAAAGGGGGTGCCCAAATGAGCCCACTGCGCCAAGCCGGCGTTGCAGGCAACGGCCGGCCGACTGGTAGCGGCCCTGACGGGCGGATAACAGCTGAAGACATCCGCCAAAAAGCACAAGAGCTTGTGGCCGGCGTCGAGGGCCAGGTCCGTTCTCGGCTCCCGCTGTTGACCTACGCGGCCGCTGGAGCCGTAGTAGCGGTGGCTGTAGCCGCCTTCTTGTTGGGGAGGAGGAGCGGCCGTCGCCGTTCGACGGTCGTCGAGATCCGTCGCTTCTGACAGAGCAACCCCTGAGGGCCTAGGCGGGCCCTCTCAGGCGAGGGGAGGAACATGGAGGCCCTGCTGAAGAGGTTGGTGCGCAACGGGTTGCGCCGCGGGCTGCTCGGGGGGAGCCGCCCTTGGCTTGTGGTCGGCGCTGGCGCCTTTGCCCTGAGGCTCGTCGTGCGGGCGCTGCGCAAGTCACCTGAGTTGGTCTTCTCAGAGAAGTTGAGGGTCGGCGAGCAGCTGGTCATCTCGCACGGCCGGCGCTCAGGCCACAATGGGGAAAGTGAAGGTGCTTCTCCGCAACCCTAAGCGGGAGCTCGAAGTGGAAGGCCCCATCGGCGTGCAAGCCTTGCTCCGCCAGCTTGGCCTGCGCCGTGAGGCCGTACTGGTAATAGTGGACGGGGCCCTCGTCACGGGCGACACCACTATCCAGGAGGGCTCCGAGGTGGAAGTCCGGCCAGTAGTTTCCGGGGGCTCAGGGACGTGAAGTGCCGTTCCTGCGGGGCTCGGGCGGCTGTCGAGGTGCGCCGGCACAACAGCGCCTTCTGCCCCCAGTGCTTCCTCAGCTATTGCCGTAACCAGGTTGCGCGGGCAATAGACGAGCACAAGATGCTCCAGCGGGGCGAGAGGGTTCTCGTGGCTGTGTCGGGCGGGAAGGACTCGCTCGCCCTGTGGGACATATTGCTCGACCTTGGCTACGACGCGGACGGGCTCTACATAGGCCTCGGGTTGGCTGGCTACAGCGAGCCGTCGGGAGAGCACGCAAGGGCCTTCGCTGCTGGGCGCCAGGCGAAGTTGCTGGAGGTGGACCTGCCGGCTGACTTCGGCTACGACGTGCGCACAGCTGCGGCTGCCGACCGGCGTACGCCGTGCTCGGCGTGCGGGCTCTCCAAACGCCACATCTTCGACCGCCAAGCTGTGGACAAAGGCTATGACGTCGTGGCGACTGGCCACAACCTCGACGACGAGGCGGCAGTCCTGCTCGGCAACCTGCTCCATTGGGACCTCGCCTACCTTGCACGCCAAAGGCCAGTCCTACCGGCAGGGGACGGCTTCCCCCGCAAGGTCAAGCCGTTGGTGCGCCTCGCTGAGCGCGAGACCGCGGCTTATTGCGTCCTTAGAGGGATCGAGTACCAGGTCGAGGAGTGCCCGATGTCGGCGGGCAACCGGCACCTTGGCTACAAAGACGCCCTAGACGCCATCGAAGAACGCTCGCCTGGCACGAAAGCGGCTTTTTACCACGGGTTCTTGGAGCGAGGTGGGGCCCTCGGCGCGGGCGTCGCCGAGGAGGAACGCAAGGGGCTCCACCCTTGCCCAAACTGCGGCGCGCCAACGGTCAGCGAGCTGTGCGCCTTTTGCCGCCTCGTGGCGCGTGCGGCTGGTAGGCCTCGCCGGCGGCTCCCGGTGAGCTCAGGGGCTGGGCTGTGAGCGGGGCAGCACAGGCCCACAAGCCGTTCTCGGCTGGTGAAAAGGCCTTGCTCGTGGACTCCAAGGGCCGGCGCTACCTAGTGACCCTCGAACCAGGTGCTCAGTTCCATACGCATGCTGGGGTCGTCAGCCACGACGAGCTCATAGGTGCCGAAGAGGCGACCCCTGTACGCTCGAGCCACGGCGCTCGGTACCTGGCCGTGCGCCCCACGTTGGCACAAGTCATCTTGGAGATGCCGCGAGGGGCACAAGTTATCTACCCCAAGGACCTGGGGCCGCTGCTCATGATCGCCGACATCTTCCCCGGGGCACGGGTGCTCGAGGCTGGCCTCGGCTCGGGCGCTTTGTCGATGGCGCTGCTACGCGCAGGCGCATCTGTCGTTGGCTATGAGGTACGTGAAGACCATGCGGCGCGTGCAGTTGCCAACGTTCAGGGGTTCCTCGGCGAGGCCGCCCTGTCCCGCTACCACGTCGAGGTGCGCGACGTCTACGACGGCATAGGCGAACGCTGCTTGGACCGTGTCCTGCTCGACCTGCCCGAGCCCTGGCGGGCGCTCAAGCACGCTGCCGAGGCGCTCCGCCCTGGGGGCATCCTGGCTGCCTACTTGCCCACAGTCCCCCAGGTGATGGCGCTGCGAGAGGCCCTCCCGGCTGCTGGCTTCACTCTTGCTGAGACTGTGGAAGTCCTCGAGCGCCCTTGGCACTTCGAAGGCCAGTCCGTCCGACCTGAGCACCGGATGGTGGCCCACACGGGTTTCCTCACCGCCGCCAGGTTGGCGGCGCGCCAGCCGTGAACGACTTCGACATCGGCGTGCTGGTCGCCGCTGGGCTGGCGGCCATAGGGGGCTGGCGGATGGGCTTTTTGGCGAGGGTCTTTTCTTGGGTCGGCCTGGGGGCGGGCATCTACTTCGCTGTGCGTTACCTGCCCACGATCGTTGCGTTCTTCCAGGTGTCAGGCTCTGTCGCACGGGTGGCCCTCGCCATTGCCGTGCTGCTCGTCATGGCGTTCGTTGGCCAGGGGTTAGGGCTCATGGTGGGGTCGAGGCTCCATTCGGTGCTGCCCTTCGGGGGGGCGCGCGCTCTCGACAGGTTCGTGGGGGCACTGCTCGGCGTAGCCGGCGTAATGGCGCTCGTTTGGCTGCTCGCCCCGGCTCTGGCGGCAGTGCCGGGGACTGTCTCTCAGCTCACCACCGGGTCTGTGGTCGCCAGGTGGCTCACCAACGAGAGCGGCCGCATCGGCCTCAACCCGCCCAACACCCTCCAAGCGCTTCGCCGCCTCGTCGGCGAGGACGGCTTCCCCCAGGTGTTCACCACATTTGGCCCTAGCCAGGACGCTGGCAGGCCGCCTGCGTACGACCCAATCTCCCAGGCGGTCCTGGGCACAGTCGAGGCCTCGACGGTTAAGGTCGAGGGGGAAGCCTGTGGGCGGCTCCAAGAAGGTAGCGGCTGGGCAGCTGGGGACGACTTGGTTGTCACAAACGCCCACGTCGTGGCGGGTGAACAGGTCGGGTCCACTTACGTGCGCCTCCCGAGCGGTGAAAAGAAGCCGGCCACGGTTGTGCTCTACAACCCGGACGTGGACCTCGCCCTCTTACGGGTCCCGGGCCTCGGTGAGGCGCCGCTGCCGGTGGCCAAAGCGGTGAGCGGGGAGGAAGGGGCCGTCCTCGGCCACCCCAACGGTCAGGACGCGCTCATGGTGCAGCCCGCCGCGGTCGCCAACGAGGTCACCGCGGTCGGAGAGAACCTATATGGGACCAGGCACACGAGCAGACAGGTCCTGGTGCTCGCTGCACGGCTCACTTATGGAGACTCAGGAGCCCCCATGGTCAACACTGCCGGGCAAGTGGTCGGGGTCGCCTTTGCGATCGCACCAGACCAGCCCACGACCGCCTACGCCCTCAACGCAGCAGCTGAACTACTGCCCCTGCTGGCCAAGCCTCACACCTCTGTGGCGTCCACGCAGGGTTGCGTGAGCGGCTAAGCCAACGCCTGGCCCCTCACTCCTCGATGAATATGCACTCGCCCGGGCACTCCTCAGCCGCCTCGCGAGTGGCGTCTTCCATGTCCTCGGGGACGAGCGCCAAGCCCGCATGGCCCCCCGGGTCGTTGAAGATCTTGTCGCCTTCCTTCACGTAGGACAGCCCGTCGTCGAGCAGGGTGAACACTGCGGGCGCGATCTCCTCGCACAGCCCGTCACCCGTGCAAAGATCCTGGTCGATCCAGACCTTCATGCGCTCTATCGCACCTTCCTGCGCTCACCTCGAGTGCTAACTTAGCTTCCAAGGTACCGGCGGAGTGGTACAAGTGTCAATCATGTGCCTTGTGGCTCCCGACGGCTAGGTCAACAACGTGGCTCAATGGCTGTGCCAACTGCGGGGCTCACCTTGCCGTTCGGGCCCACCAGTGCGGCTTAGCCCGGGCAAGCGCAGGCGGAGTGCCATCCGCCAGGTAGCCGCCAGGGCGCACTATGTTCGGGACGCGCCCCGACCCGCCGGGGCTCCCGGCGGCGCGCGAGGACGAAACTGAGAAGGAGGTGGTCCTCATGGCCGAACAGACAGGGCGGGACGGGCGGGAGCGCGAAGTTGCGGAGCTTCGCGCCCAGGCTCGGTCCGCTGAAGAACAGGTCGCTGCCCTCGAGGAGGAGATTGCTGCCCTGCGCCGGCGCTTGGCTGACGCGCCCAAGCGGGTCCGGACCCTAGAGGAGCGGCTCTTGGAGACAAAGGGCCAGCTCCAGCAGGCGCTTTCCCAAAACGAGCGGCTCACCTACACCTTGCGTGAAGCGCGCGAGCACATCGCTTCGCTGCGGGAGGAGGTGGACAAGCTGACCCAGCCTCCGTCGGCCTACGGCACGTTCTTAGGCCTGAACGAGGACGGCACTGCTGACGTGTACTCGGGCGGGCGCAAGATGAGGGTCTCGCTCCACCCCGGCATCGAGGTAGAGGACTTGCGCAAGGGCCAGGAGGTCGTGCTCAACGAGTCGCTCAACGTCGTGATGGCCCGTTCAAACGACGTCTCTGGGGAGGTCGTCACCTTGAAGGAGGTCCTCGAGGACAAAAAGAGGGCAATTGTGGTCGCCCGCGCTGACGAAGAGCGCGTTGTAGAGCTCGCTGACTCCCTGGCAGGGGAGAGGTTGCGCTCAGGGGACTCGCTCCTCATGGACGCCCGCTCGGGGCTCCTGCTCGAGAAGCTGCCACGCCCAGAAGTGGAGGACCTCATATTGGAAGAGGTCCCAGACATTTCTTACGAAGACGTGGGTGGCCTCGACGCGCAGATAGAGCAGATCACCGACGCCGTGGAGCTGCCGTTTTTGTACCGGGACCTGTTCGCTGAGCACAAGCTCCCCGCCCCCAAGGGCATCTTGCTGTACGGCCCACCTGGCTGCGGCAAGACCCTGATAGCGAAGGCTGTCGCAAACTCGCTCGCCAACAAGGTCGCCGAGCGCTCAGGCGACGGGCGGGCCAAGAGCTACTTTTTGAACATCAAGGGGCCTGAGCTGCTCAACAAGTACGTCGGCGAGACCGAGCGGCAAATTCGCCTCGTGTTCCAGCGTGCACGGGAAAAAAGCGAGGAGGGGGTGCCCGTCATCGTGTTCTTCGACGAGATGGACTCGCTGTTCCGCACGCGCGGTAGCGGGATCTCCTCCGACGTCGAGTCGACGATCGTGCCGCAGTTGCTGGCAGAAATAGACGGCGTCGAAGCGTTGAAAAACGTGATCGTGATCGGGGCTTCCAATAGAGAGGACCTGATCGACCCCGCGATCTTGCGCCCCGGGCGCCTCGACGTGAAGATCAAGATCGAGCGGCCCGACGAAGCGGCCGCAGCGCAGATCTTCGCCCGCTACTTGACCTCTGACCTACCCCTTGACGAGGAGGAAGTCCGCACGCTGGGCGGTGGCGACCGCGACAAGACGGTGAGGCTGATGATCGAGAGGACAGTGGAGGAGATGTACCGTGCCGACGAGGCCAACCAGTTCCTCGAGGTCACGTACCAAAACGGTGACAAGGAGGTCATGTACTACAAGGACTTCGCGTCGGGCGCCATGATCGAGAACATCGTGCGCCGAGCGAAGAAGCTCTCTATAAAGCGCGAGATCGCAGGCCAGGGCAGGGGGATCCGTACCCAGGACCTGATCGATTCGATCAAGCAGGAGTACAAGGAGCACGAAGACTTGCCCAACACCACCAACCCCGACGACTGGGCGAAGATCTCGGGAAAGAAGGGCGAGCGCATCGTCTACATCCGCACGGTCACGTCCCAGGGAGAGCAGACCCGAGGGGGCCGCTCCATAGAACGGGTGGCCACGGGCCAGTACCTATAGGAGCTCGAGCGCTGAAGGGGGCGCGTCTGGGGCCTCGAGCACTGAGCGGGGCGCGTCGGACAAGGGCACCGGCGCACGGGGCGCGCCCTGTTGCGCCACAAGCACGGTAGCGTCGGCGCGTGGCCATAGCGAAGGTCCTTGGGATGGAGACCGAGTACGGCATCATCCTGCGCGGCGCCGGCGAGCCGAACCCGATCGCGGCGTCTTCCGCCCTCATCAATGCTTACGTAGCGTCACTGGCCAGGCGCATAGAGTGGGACTTTCAGGACGAGAACCCGGCTCGTGACGCGCGCGGTTTTGTGCGCGACGGCCACCTCGCACCTGAAGTGGAGACGCACCTGGTGAACGCCGTGCTGACCAACGGCGCCCGCTACTACGTGGACCACGCCCACCCCGAGTACTCAGGGCCCGAGTGCTCCGACCCCCTGCAGGCCGTGCTCTACGACAAGGCTGGGGAGGCCATCTTGGCCCGTTCGGTCGAAGCTGCGAGCGGGATCTTGCCGGCCGGCCAGACGATCGCGGTGTACAAGAACAACTCCGACGGCAAGGGCAACTCTTACGGTTCGCACGAGAACTACCTGATGGACCGCTCAGTGCCGTTCTCGCGTGTGGTGCGTGACGTGGTGGCCCACTTCGTCACCCGGCAGGTCTACACAGGTGCCGGCAAGGTGGGGGTGGAGGCGCCCGGCACCGACGGTGTGGACTTCCAGCTCACCCAGCGTGCGGACTTCTTCGAGGAAGAGGTGGGGCTTGAGACGACCCTGAAGCGGCCGATCGTCAACACCCGCGACGAGCCGCACTGCGACGCCCAAAAGTACCGTCGGCTGCACGTCATCCTCGGGGACGCCAACCTCTCTGAGGTGGCCGACTTCTTGAAGGTGGGGACGACCGCTTTGGTGTTGGCGATGATCGAGGACGACTGGTTCGCCAAGCACGGCCGGGACTACACCCTTGCCGCCCCGGTGCGGGCCATGCGGCAGGTGTCCTACGACCTTACGCTCTCAAAGCCGCTGGCTTTGGCCAGCGGGCGCCAGATGACAGCGATCGAAGTCCAGTGGGAGCACCTGGACCTCGCCCGCAAGTACGCCGAGGACATGGGGCTCGAAGCCGTCGGGGGCGACGAGGTGGGCAATGAGATCTTGCACCGCTGGGAAGAGGTGCTGGCAGGGCTCGAGGCAGATCCCTTGTCCCTGGCTAACAAGTTGGACTGGGTCGCCAAGTACCGCATGGTAAGCGGCTACCGTGAGCGCCATGGCCTGGGTTGGCGAGACCCCAAGCTGCTTGCAATGGACTTGCAGTACCACGACGTCCGCCCGGAGCGGTCGCTTTACTCACGTGCTGGCATGGAGCGGCTGGTCCGTCCTGAGGAGGTGGAGCGCGCCATGACCGAGCCACCTCCCACCACGCGGGCCTACTTTCGTGGCCGCTGCCTGCAGCGCTGGCCCCAGGCGATAGCGGCTGCCAACTGGGACTCGCTTGTTTTCGACCTCGGCCACGACCCGCTCCGGCGCGTGCCGATGATGGAACCCCTAAGAGGTACAGCGGCCCATGTCGACAAGTTACTTGCACGTTGCAACAGCCCAGCTGAGCTGCTCGAGCAGCTGGGTTCGTCTTGAGGAGGGTGAAGATGGCTGAAAGAGAGCAGTTGAGGAAGCAGGCACCCTCACGTTCCGAACCGGAGCAGGTCGAGGAGGTCCCCTCCGGTTCCAAGCGCGGGGAAGAGCTGAAGGCGGAGCTAGACGACCTCCTCGATGAGATCGACGAGGTGCTAGAAGACAACGCCGAGGAGTTCGTGAAGTCCTACGTGCAAAAAGGCGGCCAGTAAGACAGGTGGGCAGCTGCCGCTAGGGCCCCAGCTTGGCTGGGGGCCTCCAGCCGTCCGCTGCCAGCCCTGTGGCTAGGTGGCCGTGGGAGGCGTCTGAGCTGGGTTTTTATGTAACAGGGTGCCAGACGGTATGGTCGTAGGCACTTATGACGCTTCCCATGTTCCCGCCTGGGCGTGACCCGGGCCCTGACTTCCACGGGGTGCTGCGCGAGCTGGGGCTGTCGCCGTTCAGCCAGCCCGTTGGTGCTGCTTGGCTAGCCGGCCAACCTGGCTCGGCCGGTGCCGGCGGCGCTCAAGGTATGCCAGCGCGCCTCGACGAGCGCCCCGCGCTGGCACATGGTACGACGATCTGCGCGGTGCGCTGGAGGGACGGGGTGGTGATGGCGGGGGACCGCCGAGCTACTGCTGGGTCGGCTATCGCCCACAGGACGATGGAAAAGGTCCATCCCGCCGACGCCCACAGCGGCGTCGCCATCGCTGGCGTTGCGGGTCCTGCCCTTGAGATGGTCCGCCTTTTCCAGCTCCAGCTAGAGCACTACGAGAAGGTGGAAGGCCAGGCGCTGTCGCTGGAAGGCAAGGCCAACCAGCTCTCCCAGATGGTGCGGTCGAACTTCTCCATGGCCATGCAGGGCCTGGTGGTCGTGCCACTGTTCGCCGGCTACGACCTGAGGAGGGGGAGGGGCCGCATATACACCTACGACCCGACCGGCGGGCGCTACGAAGAAACCGACTACCACGCGGAAGGGTCGGGCGGCCGCGACGCGAGGACAACGATCAAGCTTGGCTACAAAGAGGGCATGTCCCGAGAGGAAGCCATCGAGCTATGCGTGCGGGCGTTGTGGGAGGCGGCAGACGAAGACGCTGCAACTGGAGGCCCTGACGCTGTGCGGGGCATCTACCCGACTGTCGCCACGATCACGGCGGAAGGCTTCCAGAAGGTGCCCGAGGCCGAAGTGGCCGAAGCTTTCCAGAGGGTCATCTCGACGCTCAGCTCGGCTGAAGTGAGGGCTGCTGGCGCAGGGACGGCCGCGGCGGGCGGAGGGCCTGCTCAGGCCGAGGGGCACCACAGCGCCGACAGCGGGGGTAGCCGGCCATGACGATGCCGTTTTACGTAGCGCCCGAGCAGTTCATGAAGGACAAGGCGGACTTCGCGCGCAAAAATATTGCGCGTGGGCGGCCGCTCGTGGCCACCGTCTATGGCCAAGGGGTGCTCATCTGTGCGGAGAACAGCTCCCGTTCGCTGCACAAGGTGAGCGAGATCTACGACAAGATCGCGTTCGCGGGCGTCGGCAAGTACAACGAGTTTGACCAGCTGCGGGTTTCGGGAGTGCAGGCAGCGGACGTGAAGGGCTACCAGTTCAGCAGGGAGGACGTCGACGCACGGTCGCTGGCAAACCTGTATGCGCGCTACATGGGCAACGTTTTCACCCACGAGATGAAGCCCCTCGAGGTTGAGATACTCGTAGCGGAAGTGGGTGCCAAACAGGGTGAGGACCAGATCTTCCACATCCTTTACGACGGGACGGTGGTCGACGAAGACCGCTTTAGCGCCCTCGGGGGAGAGTCAGAGGCGATAAGTTCTCGGATGGACCGCGCGTTTAGCCCTGACTGGCCGCTCGCAGAGGCCCTAAAGGCCTGCGTGGGTGCGCTGTCTGGTTCTGAGCGCCGCCTGAGCCCGCACGAGCTCGAGGTGGCAGTGCTCGAGCGGGGCAACGGCCGGCGGGCGTTCCGGCGGGTGCTGGAGCCAGAGGTGCAGGCGCTACTGGGCGCGCCCGGTGCCGATGCTGCCGCCGGGAGCAGCGGCTCAAGCGCCTGAGGCGCCCACCGGGCCCAGGCGACTTGGCACCTAAGGTACCGGGCGGTGCAGGCGGCTTGCTGGGGGCTTTGCCAAGGTTTGGGGCCGGCCCTCAGCCCCAGTTGACGAAGTGCGCCAGTAGCGGTGCGCCTGCCACCACTAGCGCTGCCGCTGCAGCCAGCAGCCGACGGTAGCGCCACCTGCGGGCGCTAGCCACCTCCGCTGGGGCGTCCGCCTGAGCAGCGGGCAGGAACGCGGACTCCACCTCGTCCGCCAGCAGCAGTTCGGCTGCCAAGCCAGCCTGGGCCTCTTCGACCAAGACGGCGACCGTCCCGAAGGGGTAGGGGCCACAGAGGTTGCCTCGCAGCTGGGTGACTATGCCTTCGGAACCAAGGCGCGCGGCGAGGACGTTAGCTTCCCAGGGGCTCGAGACCGTCCGTAGGTGCACCATGCGTGGAGCGGTCTTCATGCCCACAGGCTAGCTCAAGCTCTAAAAAGCAACTGGCACGTAGTTCCAATGGGTGGTGTAAGCGAAGCCAGAGCCTCCCAGTTGGGCCAGCGCAGCGGCCACTTCGTCAGCTGAGCGCTGGTCCTTCACCGCGATGGCGGCGACGGTTGAGCCGCTGCGCACCTCCTCTGTCAGCACTTTGAGGTACTCGACGTTTACCGAGAACACCCAGACCAAAGGGCGCAGCCACAAGCGCGCGCCTGCACCTTGGACCTGGTTGGGGTCGAGACGCCTGGCGCCTTCCTCGCCGTGGAAGAGCCAGATGTCCTGGTTGGAGACCACTCGGGCCGTGATGACGCTCGCCGCCGCCCGGAGGGCTTCTGGCTGGCCAGGGAAGAGCGCGAAGAGCCAGTGGCTTGCGGGCACGAACCGGCGGATGTTGCCGAGAGGTGCTGGCCTCAGCGCTACGCCTGGCATGGTCCCAGTACACCGCCTCCGCCGGCTCTATGAGCACCTCGAGGTCATCTCAACGGTCGCCGGCCTACAGCCCACGTTGCGCGGTAGCCTGCCGCACTAGGAGCGTGCAGCTCAGCAAACGACGCGCACTTGGCAGGACAACGCAGGACAGGACGACCCAGGACAGCACAACCCAGGACAGGACGACCCAGGACAACGCAGGACAGGACGACCCAGGACAGCACAACCCAGGACAGGACGACGCCGGGCAGGGGTACCCTCACCAAGAGACAAGGCAACGAGCGACAATGCTGACATGCAGGCACGGCCGAGAGGCCTAACGAGACGGGGCTAGGAATGGACCGGCGCATCTTCGGCCTGGAAAATGAGTACGGCGTCACCTGTACCCTTCGCGGCCAACGCCGGCTCAGCCCTGACGAAGTCGCCCGCTACCTTTTCAGGCGGGTGGTGTCGTGGGGGAGGAGCTCCAACGTCTTTTTGGAGAACGGCGCTCGGCTCTACTTGGACGTGGGCTCCCACCCGGAGTACGCGACGCCAGAGTGCGACTCCATCTCGGACTTGGTCGTGCACGACAAGGCCGGCGAGCGCGTACTGGAGCACCTCGTCGTCTCAGCGGAGGCACGCCTGCGCGAGGAGGGCATCAGGGGCGTCATCTTCTTGTTCAAGAACAACACCGATTCCGCCGGCAACTCCTACGGCTGCCACGAGAACTACCTGACGACGCGCCGTGACGACTTCACCCACTATGCCGAGGTGCTGATCCCGTTCCTTATCTCCCGCCAGATATACGCAGGCGCCGGCAAGGTCCTCCAGACGGCACGTGGGGCTCAGTACTGCATAAGCCAGCGTGCCGAGCACATCTGGGAGAGCGTCTCTTCGGCTACCACCCGCAGCCGCCCGATCATAAACACCCGTGACGAGCCCCACGCCGACGCAGAGCGCTACCGCCGCCTCCACGTGATAGTGGGTGACTCCAACATGAGCGAGTACGCGACGTTCTTGAAGGTCGGGACCTGCAGCATCATGCTGCGGATGCTCGAGGACAGCTCCGTGGTGATGCGCGACATGACCCTCGAGAACCCGATCCGGGCGATCAGGGAGATCAGCCATGACGTGACTTGCCGGCGCAAAGTGCGCCTCGCCAACGGCCGGGAGGCGAGCGCGCTCGAAATCCAGTCTGAGTACTTGGAGCGTGCACAGCGCTACCAACTCACCAAAGGCCTTTCACCGCTCGAGGAAAAAGCGCTCGCCATGTGGGAGCACTGCCTGACCGGGCTAGAAAAGGACCCCTGGTCGCTCGACAGGGAGTGCGACTGGGTGATAAAGCACAAGCTGATCGAGGCTTACCGCGAGCGCGAGGGCATCTCCCTCGCACACCCCAAGGTGGCGCTCATGGACCTCCAGTACCACGACGTCAACCGTCGTAGGGGGCTCTACTACCGTTTGGAGCGACGCGGTATGGTCGAACGGCTCGTCACTGACGAGGAGATCGACCGAGCCCTCGACGAGCCGCCCCAGACCACCCGTGCAAGGCTCCGGGGGGAGTTCATAAGGCGGGCCAAGGAGCGCCGGCGAGACTTCACGGTCGACTGGGTCCATTTGAAACTGAACGACCAGGCCCAGCGCACTGTGTTGTGCAAGGACCCTTTCAAGGCTCGCGACGAGCGGGTGGAAAAGCTAATAGCCTCACTTTGAGGCTCCGGTCGAGGGTTGCGCTCGGCGATGGACCGCCTTGAGCGGCTTGTGAACCTGGTTGTGGCGCTGCTGGACGCGCGTCGCCCCCTCACCCGGGAAGAGGTCCGCGAGCGCGTTGGAGGTTACGGCGACAGCGAAGCGGGTTTTCGAAGGGCGTTCGAACGGGACAAGGAACTGCTGCGCCAAATGGGCATCCCTGTGGTCGCCGAGCCTCTAGGAGGCGAAGAGGGCCAGGTTGGCTACTGGGCCCCGCGCGAGCTGTACGAGCTGCCCGACCCAGGCCTGAGCGAGGAGGAGATGATGGCCCTTTCACTGGCTGCCTCCCTCGTAGCCTTCGGGGGTGAGCAAGTCCCGGCGCAAGCGGCTTCCGCTGCCACATCGGCCCTTCGCAAGCTCGCCGGCAGCCCAGATGCCCCAAGCCCAGTGCTTGGCTCGCCGGGGCGCTCGATAGTTGGCATGCCTCTCGAGCCAGGGCTCGCGACAATCTTCGCAGCCCTTTCAGAAAGGCGCACGGCCCGTTTCTGTTACGGGGGCGTTGAGCGCAGCGTCGACCCGTACCGCCTGTCGTTCCGAGAGGGCCGCTGGTACCTCTCAGGCTTCGACCACGCCCGAGGGGCTGAGCGCCTGTACCGGGTGGACCGCATCGAAGGCTCTGTAGAGCTGGCTAGCGGCCCTGGCGCTTTCGATAGGCCCGCTTCTAGCCAAACGGGCCCTCCACCACCGTGGCGCCTGGGCCACGACCCGCCCGTGAGCGTTGAGCTGAGGGTGGACGCGGCGCAGGCGGCCTTTGTGCGCCGGCTAGCAGGCGAGGAAGCGGTCCTCAGGACCGGTAGCGCCGGCGAGGTTTACTTCCGTCTAGAAGTTACAGACATCGCTGGTTTCAGGAGTTTCGTGCTCGGCCTGCTGGACCATGCTGAAGTGCTCTCGCCACCTGAGGTGCGCGAACAGCTCGTGGCCTGGCTGCAAGCCATCGCAGCGGGGCACAAGTGAGCGCCACAAGCACCGGCGAGCGCCTGGCGCGCCTGCTCTCGGTCGTCCCCTGGGTGGCCGCCCGTGACGGGCCGGCGCTTTCTGAGGTGAGCGAGCGCTTCGGTGTCCCTGAAGAAGAGCTTGTCGAAGACCTAAACCTCCTGTTTATGTGCGGTGTTTACCCCTTCACGCCTGACTCTCTCATTGAGGTTGACATTGAGGGTGGCAGGGTGTGGGTGCGCTTCGCGGACTGGTTCCGACGGCCGCTGCGGCTGAGCGCGCTCGAGGGCCTTGCGTTGGTCGCGGCCGGTAGGGCGGTGTTGACAGCGCCGGGGGCCTTCGGGGGCGCAGGGGACGGGGGCACGCTCGCGCGCGCCGTCGCCAAGCTTGAAGCAGCTCTTGGCACGGGCCTTGAAGGGGCCCTCGAAGTGGAACCAGGTGAGGCGCCGAGTGATGTCCTGGAGGCTCTGCGTGCGGCATGTGAGCACAAGCGCAAAGTGCGCATCGAGTACTACTCGTACGGGCGTGACGCTACGACCAAGCGCCTCGTGCACCCCTGGAGGGTGTTTTCGGCCGAGGGCCACTGGTACCTGCTCGGTTGGTGCGAACTGGCAGAAGGCCGCCGCCTTTTCCGCGTCGACCGCGTAAGGTCAGTTGAGGCAACTGAGGACAGCTTCGAGGCCCCGGCGGACACCGGGCCGGCAGGCCTTTACCACAGCCGGCCCGACGACCCGTTGGTGGTGCTTGAGCTTGCGCCAGAGGCTCGTTGGGTGGCCGAACGTTACCCCCACGAAGGCTTGAAGGAACTGAAGGGAGGCCGTGCCCGCGCCCGCCTTCGCGTCAGCTCGCCGGCGTGGCTCGAACGGCTCCTGCTGCGAGCGGGGCCCTCCGTAAAGGTGGTGCGCGGAGCCGAAGGCGTCGCTGAGGCCGCTGCGCGACGGGTGCTCGGTGTCTACGGGCATGTAACCTCGGAGCAATGACCCTGGCAGGCGAGGAGCGGGCTCAGCGCGCCGGCGAGGAGGCGGAGCCGGGGAAACCCTCCTCCAGCCGCCGTCAAGCGCTCGTCGAGTGGGTCGTGATCATCGTGGTGGCCCTGGTGGCGGCGTTGCTCATCAAGACATTTGTCATACAGGCCTTCTACATCCCCTCGGGTTCGATGGAGCCGACGTTGAAGCCTGGGGACAGGGTACTAGTGAACAAGCTCTCCTACGACTTCCACTCGGTGCACATCGGCGACATCATCGTGTTCCGCCGGCCCCCGAGGGACACGACCCCAGGCATAGACGACCTCATAAAGCGCGTGGTGGCGCTAGGTGGCGAGACGGTCCAGGTCAAAGACTGTGGCGTTTGGGTGGACGGCAAAGAGGAAAAGCAACCCTGGGAGCCGAAAGGCTGGCAGAACCCCTTGTCGGAGTACTGCACAACCTGGCCGGCGGGCGCGTTCTTGCCGAACCCTTACACCGTCCCAAAGGGCTACGTCTTCGTCATGGGGGACAACCGAGGCAACTCCTACGACTCGCGCTATTGGGGCCCGCTCCCGGACAGCTACATCGTGGGCCGCGCCTTCGTACGCATTTGGCCACCCGGGCGCATCGGGCTTCTCTGAGCCGTGGGCTGCTCGGCAGTTCCCGCGTCCTCACAGGTTTGAGCGCTCTCAAGATGAGCACTTTTTGCACCGATACCACTTCTCAGAGTGTTGGCTGTCCCAGCCAATGGGCTGGGAGGGACAAGGAGCAGGAAAGTTGGCCATCGTGAGGGCGAGCTGCCCAAGTTGCGGGGACGTGGAACTGACGACCCGCGAAGTAAAGGTGCAAGTGTGCACGGCAACAGAGGAGGGCACCTACTCTTTCGTGTGCCCGGCGTGCCGGCTCATTGTCAACAAGTCGGCCGACGAGCGCGTGATAAAGCTGCTGGTCGCGGCGGGTGTCCACGTCGTCAACTGGGACTTGCCGGCGGAACTTTACGAGCCCAAGACCGGCGCGCCGATCACGCATGACGACCTGCTAGCGTTCCACTTCGCGCTCGAGCCAGACGACTGGCTGGACAAAGCCATCTCCAGCTGGGGCGTCACGGGGCCCCGGTAAGGCCCAGGGGCGCTTGGCCGCTACAGGGCCGCCGCCTTTACAAGTCGTCGCCGGCCGCAGCGGCGGTGGCCCCCAAGCGGTTACTATACCCACAGGGGTATAGTATGGCGAAGGTGCAGGTCGAGCGGAAAGGAGAGGGCCGTGTGCCGTCGGGTGAAGTGCCACATCTGCGGTAAGACGACTTGGGCCGGTTGCGGTATGCACGTCGAGCAGGTCATGGCGTCGGTGCCGGCGTCGCAACGCTGCCCCGGCCACAGCGACGACGCTACGGCCAAGAGGGGTGGGCTGGTCTCACGCCTGCTAGGCCACCGAGGCAAGTGAGGCTGAGCGGCCTACGGGTGCCGTCGGTTAGCGTTTGGGCGTGAGCTGGGCTTGGCTTGCGCCCTTGGTGGCCTGTGGGGGAGCTGCTGTAGTGCTCACGAGGCTGGCTGGCGCAACCAGGCGTGAAAGCTCACGGCTAGCTAAGGCACGCTCTTGCCTTCGGCGCTCCCGTACCGTTGGCGGCCAAGGGCTGGGCTTGCCGGTCCCTAGTGCCCCGTTGGGGCGCGCGGGCCACGAGCAGCTCAAGGTGGGTAGCCTGGCCAGTGATGGGCATAGACCCCGAGAAGCTGTTGGCCCTGTTCATCATCGCCCTCATCGTTTTGGGCCCTGAGCGGTTGCCCAAGATGGCGAGGAGCCTGGGACGTGGGCTCGCCGAGCTGCGCAAGTACACTTCGTCGGCGCAAAACGAACTGCACAACGTGCTCGCCGAGCCTCGTGAGGCCGTACGCTCGGTGCTCGCTGAGGTGGACCTACCAGACCTGTCCGACCTGGCAAACCCGCTCGCGCCGCTCCGCTACATAGATGCGCCGTCCCAGCCGAGGCTCCCATCGGCAACGCCCAGCGGCGACGTCACCAGTTCAGCCGCACCGGCCGTTGAGGGAGCCGAGGGGGCTGGGTTGCCAAGTGGAGCTGAAGGCTTCCTGCCCGACGACCCCTCGCTCAACTGAGCTCCCCCCTGGGCCAGGACGCGCATAAGACTTACGCGCATAAGACTTACGCCCATAAGACTTACAGCCCATAAGGCTTGGAGGGCGCTTCGCAGCGCTGCGACTGGCCGGGGGCGGGCTAGCTGTGGCTAGGCTCTCGCAGCCTCCAAACCAGCGTCTCGTGGGGCCTCAGCGTCACTTCGTCGCGTCCGTGTACTGTCTTTTCCGACCCGCTCCAACAGTCTTTAGCTAGCCAACTGCCTCCTTGGCCCGGTTGGCCTACGAGGGCTCCCCAGTCAAGCGTTACTGCGGTTTGGGCCGTGGCCTCGTTGAAGACACCCACGGCCCAACCGTCGGCCAATTGCTTGACGAGCGTATGCGCTCCGCCTTCGCTAGCTACGAGCTTCGCCTGGCGGCCTAGAGGGTCTTGGTCGATGGCCACGAGGTCAGGGTTGGTGAGCAGTTCGACCGTCTCGTCGCTCGCGGTGGTTATGTCGCAGCCGATAAGCAAAGGAGCCGCCATGAGGCACCACAGAGCGAAATGGCTTCGGTACTCGAGCTGGCTCATGCCGCCGTTGCCAACCTCTAACATGTCGGGGTCGTTCCAGCCGCCCGGGCCCGCCCAATCAGCTAGGCGGGCGTTGCGGTGGAAGATCGGTACCACTCCCCAGGTAGGCCCGTCCGCACCAGAGAAGCTGTCCTTGATGTCCGGCGTGGTGCGCCAAAGGTGCGCCAGGCCGCGAGCCCATTCCCAGGGGCGGCCGTCTCCCCAGTTGCACATCGACAGGACCACAGGGCGTGCCCTGGAGAGCGCCTCGGCCATACGCGCGTACAGCTCCTGAGCCACTTCGGCGTGGCTGGCACCGGGGAAGTCATCGAAAGGGACATGGCACCAGTCGTGCTTTAGGTAGTCCACTTCCCATTCGGCGAAAGATGCGGCGTCGACCTCTTCGTGGCCATAGCTGGCGGGCAGCCCGCCACAGGTGCGGTGGCCGCAATCGGAGTAGAGCCCGAAACGCAGCCCCATCTCGTGGGCCTCCTTCGCCAAGGCTGCCATACCGGAACGGAACCGTACAGGGTCCGCTGCCAACCTGCCCTTGCTGTCACGCTCGGGGGCCATCCAGCCGTCGTCGAGGTTGAAGTACTGGTAGCCGGCAGCAAGAAGGCCCCGTTCGACCATTGCCCGCATCGTCTTGCGGGCGAGGCCCTCATCGATCGCGAGGCCGAAATGGTTCCACGTGTTGAACCCCATTGGAGGTGTTGGGGCCAACGACGTGCTCACGATTTGTCTTTTGCCCTTGCCCGCCGGCGAGCCCGTAGCAACGCCCATTAGCTCGATCATAAGCGCGCCTTCACCAACGGCGGGCCGGCGACCCGGGGGAACAGCCAGGCCTTCGGACCGTCTTGGCCGCCCTCGGTGTAGTTCAACGCTGGCGTGGCCCGCCCACGGCCTCCGCAGGCCCTGTGACAACGTAGCTCACAACGCTGCGCGCTGGCACGGTGTCGCTAAATGTCCCTCCCGACACGGTTATGGGCCGCTCAGCTGTGCCGTTGTCGTTGGTGCTCGTCAGGTAGGGCTGCGCCGAGCCCGAGAAGTCGTGGGACGGCAAGCTTACTTGCACTTGCTCGTCAGCAGTGGAGTTGTTGACCGCGACGAGCACCCAGTGGCCGTCGCCAGACGCCGGCTGGGGGGCAGCGGCAGCGGGGCCGACGATGGGCGAGGGTGCTGGGCGGTTGGGCACGAAGAAGGCCACTGCGTCCAAGCTCGGGCTTGAGCTCGAAGTCTCCAGGCGCACCGCGCCGGGCCTAACGAAGCGGCTGAAGGCCGCGAAAGCCCACAACCTTCCCGAGGCTTGGTAGGTGGCAGCCGTTGCGTCGGCCGGCGTGCCTAGGATTATGAGCCCCTCGTTGTCGCCGTTCTCGTTGTAGGTAGTGGTGCCCCACCAGTACAAGAAGGCGTTGACGTCGGCCGCAGTCAACGCTGTGTAAATGCGGTCGGCCCAGGAAAGGCCAGAGGCGTCCGTACCGTCGTCCCACGCCGGGTCCCACTTTTCGAACGTGGACCACTCCGTCTCCCAAACTGGCCTTTCGTTGGTGAGGGGGAACGTAGGAGCGGAAGTGTAGCCGTGGCTTGTGATGAGCCCGACATAGCGAGCTGACTGCGGGTCAGAGAGCACTGCGTCGGTATAAGCCTGGGCACCGTTGAACCCGGGGGTATTTGCCCACCCCTCGGCATCGCAGCAGGCGACAGTCGTCTGGAGCCCAAGCTCGTCTAGTGCTCGGCCAAGGTAAGGCACGAAGTCGGCCGCTTGCGCAGGCGTCATGAGCATTGAGGCGTAGTTCGGGCCTATTTCGGGCTCGTTCACGAAGTCCACCGCCGCGAGCGGGAGCCCTGCCTTCGCGAAGGCCGCGGCTTGGGCCGCCAACCAGTCGGCATAGGTCTGCCTAAAGTCCCCGTCGGTGCAGGTCTCCCCTGGTACGCCGCAGAGGTAGCCACCGCCGCTCTCTGACCCATTGGTCTTGAGCTCGCCGAGCGCGCTCCAAGCGTCGGCATAGAACGTGTGGACGCCGAAGTCCTCAGCCTGCCGGCCCAGCCACTCCTGGTCGGCTAGGTCGCCGGCACCCCCGAGGCCAAAGCGCACTATGTCCAAGCCTGCGCCCGTGCTGGGGTTGAAAAGCAGGTTCACAACTGCTTGCTGTACCGACGACGGCATCGCTTGCAGGTTGCCGACCTGCCCGAAGGCGTCGGAGAACCCAAAGCCGTCGATGCGCTGGTACCCAGTCGCCCCGATGGCCACCTGCACCGCGGTGCTGTTTGCTTGGTGGCGAGCTCTAGCGGTTGGTGGGCTGGCTGCTGCCGGGGTGACGGCCCCGGCGATGGTGGCGCTTGCCGTTGCGAGCACCAGTAGGCAACTTGTTCGGATCGACATCCCCTACCTCCCCTTGTCGCTATTGGCCCTCAGGCTGCCGTTACTAACTTGCGGTGGTAAACCGAAAGTTTCGCCCCCCGGAGCTCACACTATAGCTGCGCTGAGCCCAGGCCACAACACTCGCGCTAGTTCGCCGGTCGCCTCGGCACGGTGGGGCGGCGTCCCCAGCGAACGGCAGCTCGTCAGGCTGGCGAGCTACGGTAGGTACCTGGCTGGCGAGCTGCGGGAGTAGGTTGGGCTCGAGCGGCGGAAGGGTGCCTTAGGTTTGGGTGCGGTCGAAACTTTCGAAAATAGGGGACGGTTTGTCGCAGCGACGCTCAGCCCGCCGGCTAACCCTGGCGCTTCAGCCGGCCGGTTTTCTTGGCCCAGCGCTCGGCGATGCCAAAGGCGACGAGCGAGAGTGGGACGAGCACCGCCCCGAAGACCGCAAGCGTACCGAGCACGCCAGCTTCGGCCCCGAAGCCGGCGTGGTCCAAGAGGGCGTCGCGGGTACCGCGCAGCAGGTAGGTCGCCGGCGAGACGAAGGAAGCCACCTGGAGCCAACCCGGCAGCACGTTCACGCTGTAGTAGACGCCCGAGACCAATAGGACGAGGGCTTGCACCATGAACGACATCTGTTCGCCCCGCTCGGGGTAGAGCATGGGCAAGATGGAAGCCAGGATCCCGAGGCCGACAAGGCTGGCGCTCCCCACGACGACCACGGCTGCTGCGGCACCCCAGTCCGCTCCTGCCAGCTCGAGGTGGAAGAAGGGCAACGAGCAGGCAAGCACGAGCGAGGTGCGCACGAAGGCGTGCAGCACGCCGAAGACCGACATGCCGACCAGGTGCACGACGCGCGGGACGGGCGACATCAAAGTGTGCTCGATCGTCCCCTCCCAACGTTCCCACATGATGGTGAGGCTCATGTCTTCCAGCACGGCTGACAGGTAAGCCCACACGAGCGTCCCGATGAGCAGGAACATTGTGAGGCGGGGCTGTTGGGCGGCCCTTACCGCCCCGCTCTTGGCTGCTTCGTTGGCGATGAACGTGATCGACAACGTGTTGACCAGCCCATACAGCAGCCACACCAGCTCCCACGCCCAGAACCGTTTCCACAGGTTGGCCTGGCGCTCGAAGAACGCCCACCCAAGAGCGACCCGACGAGGCTGGCGAACCAACGAGAGCTCTGCGACCGCCATTAGCTCGCCTCAGCTTCCTCGTCGTCTTCGATGCTTCGCCCCGTCAGCTCGATGAAGACGTCTTCCATGCCGACCTCGTCGACAGGGCGGCTGCCTGCCACGAGCTTGCGAAGCTCAAGTGGCGTCCCCTCAGCTACCAGCTTCCCAGCTGAGAGGAACGCCACACGGTCGCACAGGTGCTCGGCCTCGGACATGTCATGGGTCGTGAGCAGGACGGTGACGCCCTGGTCGCGACGGGCCTCAGCTACGAACGACTGTACCTCCCGCTTGCTGCGTGGGTCGAGGCCTGTGGTCGGCTCGTCGAGAAGGAGCAGCCGAGGTGCGCTGAGGAACGCTCGTGCGACTGCCACCTTCTGTTGTTGGCCGCGGGACAGGTGCAGCATTGGTTCTCGGGCGTGCTCCCCGTCGAGGCCCAGGCGCTCCAAGATCGCCGTGCTGGCGCGACGGACGTCGGCCCTCGACAGGCCGTAGACACGCCCGAAAAAGAGCAGGTTTTCCATTGCAGACATGGGCTTGAAGAACGATGGGTCCACCGAGACACGGTTGAGCAGGGGCCTCACCGAAGCTGCTTGTCTCACTGCGTCGTAGCCGAAGACCCTGACGGAGCCTTCATCGGGGAGCAGGAGGGTCGAAAGGATGCGCACCAGGGTCGACTTACCTGAGCCGTTGGAGCCGAGGACGCCGTAGATCTCGCCGGCGTGCACCCGGAAGGACACGCCCGCGAGGGCTGCCCTAGTGGCTCGCCGCCGCGAGGGCACTGAGAGCCCGCGTGCCGGCCCGACCTTGAACGACTTGCTCAGTGCTTCGACTTCGAGCGGCAGGGGTTGTTGGCTGCCCGTAATGTTCACTTCTTCTCTCCTTGCGCGACTTAACGAACGAGTGATGGTGCAGGTCGTGACCTGGTCCCGCGGAGGCGCCCGCCGGCGCCATGGGAGCTAACGGAGGAAGAAGGAAGCCACGACCGTGAGCCTAGCGGTAGTAAGACCTGTCAGCGACTGATTTACCCGAGCCCGCGTGTTCAACCGAGCCCGCCTGCGAAGGCTCCCAGCTAGCGTGCAAAGACAACCTGTGAGCCTGTGGTTGCTGCACAATGGGACCATAGGCACCCCTAGCGGCAGTCCCAAGGCTCTTGAGGGCTTCATTGCCCGCGCCGAGTTTGAGCTGGACCCGTTCCAGCTGGAGGCGGTCAAGGCTCTCGACGAGGGCCACAGCGTGGTGGTGGCTGCGCCGACCGGGGCTGGCAAGACCTTGGTCGCAGAGTACGCGGTCGAACGGGCACTTGCCTGTGGCGGCAAGGCTTTTTACACCACGCCGCTCAAAGCCCTGTCCAACCAGAAGTACGCCGATTTCTGCCGCAAGTACGGCCCTACCAAGGTGGGCCTGCTGACAGGGGACAACTCCCTCAACGGGGAGGCCCCGGTGGTGGTCATGACGACTGAGGTCCTGCGCAACATGGTCTATGCGGGCTCGCGAAGCGTCCAGGGCCTCCGCTACGTCGTCTTGGACGAGGTGCACTACCTCCAAGACCCCTACCGCGGGCCGGTATGGGAGGAGGTCATCATCCACCTTCCGGCCGAGGTCGACCTCGTCTGCCTGTCTGCCACGGTCTCCAACGCCCAAGAGCTTGCGGCCTGGGTGGGCACGGTCCGAGGTTCCACTAAAGCCGTGATCGAGGAGCGCCGGCCTGTCCCGCTCCACAACCTTTTCATGGTGGGAGACAAACGAGCTGGCGAGCTCGTACTGCTGCCCACCTTGGTTGGCGACAAGCCCAACCCCCGTGCCGCCTCCCTCACAGCCAGGGCTCAACGCCGCGGCCCTTTGCCTGGCCCCCGTTCGCCGCTTTATGCGCCCCGGCGCTCTGAGGTCGTCGAACTATTAAGAGAGCGCGGCCTTTTACCCGCTATCTATTTCATTTTCAGCCGCGCCGGCTGCGACGACGCCGTACGCCAGGTGCTGCGGTGCTGCTCGCGGCTCACGAGCCACGAGCAGCGCCGGCGCATCCGCGAGGTCGCTGAGGAGGCCGTTGTCGGCCTTTCGCCCGGGGACCTCGCCGCCTTGGGGTACGGGAGCTGGCTGGCGGCCCTAGAAGCAGGATTTGCGGCTCACCATGCAGGTATGGTGCCGCCGTTCAAAGAGGCGGTCGAGCGCTGTTTTTTGGAGGGCCTCGTGCAGGTCGTGTTCGCCACCGAGACGCTCTCGCTCGGGGTAAACATGCCTGCCCGCTCGGTCGTGGTCGAAAAGCTGACCAAGTTCGGTGGGGAGCGCAACGAGCCTCTTACCCCCGGCGAGTACACCCAGCTCACCGGGCGTGCCGGCAGGCGCGGCAAGGACGAAGTTGGCTACGCCGTAGTGCTGTGGGCGCCGGGCGTGGAGTTCGAACAGGTAGCTTCCCTCGCGGGGGCACGCAGCTACACGCTCACGTCGAGCTTCCGGCCGACTTACAACATGGCGACCAACCTCGTCCGCCGCTGCAGCCCTGAGCAGGCGCGCCACCTGCTCAACTTGTCGTTCGCGCAGTTCCGTTCGGACGCCGACATCGTGAGACTGGAGGCCCAGCTCGAACGCGCCCGCCAAGAGCTCGAAGCCGTTGCACGAGCAGCGCGCTGCGACCGGGGCGACGTCTACGAGTACCGCAAGCTGGCCTCGGCCGCTGGCCAACGAGAGCCCCGCGCCAGGCGAGAAGAGGTCGTGGCCGCCATGGAAGGCCTCCGGCCAGGAGACGTCCTCGCCCTACCAGCCGCTAAGAGAGGTGGGCCTCGCCCGGTCGCCGCGGCAGCTGTGCTTTCAACCTCGCAGAGAAAGCCCGACGACATCGCCGTGCGGGCGATCACCGCTGAACGCAGGCTGGTCTGGCTGGGGCCGAGGGACTTCTCGGCCCCTCCATCGGTCCTCGGCAGGGTGGGGCTCCCGGCGCCGTTCGCCCCCCGTTCGAGGAGCTTCCAGCGTGCTGTTGCGGGGGCGCTGGCCGAGCTTCGCCTGGACGGGCCTTCTCACCGCCGGCGCCGGCCCGGGGCGTGGGCGGGGCACCCCGTCGCGTCCTGCCCGCAGCTGCGGGCCCACCTGCGAGCAGCTGCGCGCGCTGAGCGCCTGGGCAGGCATGTCGAACGGCTCGAGAAGCAGCTGAAAGGGCGTTCAGAGTCGCTTGCGAGGCAGTTCGAAAGGGTCCTCGGGCTGCTCGGCCAGTGGGGTTACGTCGACGACTGGGCTCTCACACCCGCTGGCGAGAGGCTCTCGCGCCTTTACCACCCGCTCGACCTGCTCGTGGCCGAGTGCGCCGAAAGAGGGCTGTTCTCGACGCTCTCGCCGGCGGAGATGGCTGCCTTGGCCTCTGTGTTCACCTACGAGGCGCGCGGCCCGGCGTGCCTGGGCCCCACTGTGGCGCCTGCAATGCCCACCCAGCGCCTCGAACAGCGCTGGCGGGCAGTGGTGGAGGTGGCGGCCGAACTGAACGCCGCTGAGGAGCTGGCTGGCCTCCCTCTCACGAGGCCTCCGGACGCGGGCTTCGCCGCCTTGGCCTATGGGTGGGCCAAGGGCGACGAGCTGGCCGACCTTCTCGTGCCACAGGCAGCTGAGCTATCGGCGCGGCCGCCAAGACGAGGGAGGGCAAGGCCGGAGCCAGGCCCGCCAGCGGTCTCGGCCGGGGACTTCGTGAGGAACGTGAAGCAGCTGGTCGACCTTCTCCGCCAGCTGGCCGGTGCCCTGGAGGACGAAGGCGCAGCGGCGTCGGCTGAGCGAGCCGCCTCAGCGCTGTTCAGGGGTGTGGTGGCAGCGTCATCGGTGGTCGCGGGCGCTGGCGAAGGGGACAGCTGAGAAGCGCCGTCCGTGCGCCGGTAGCGTGGCCCAGTGCGAGCCTGGCTGATGGACAGCTCCCCTGGCGGGTACCGCTTGGGGGAAGTTGAAAGCCCCCAGCTCTTGGCCGGCCAGGTGCGGGTGCGAGTCGTGGCGAGCGCCCTCAACCACATGGACCTGTGGCTCAGCCTTGGCACTCCCAAGCCCCCAGTGCTGCCCATGGTCCCAGGCTGCGACGCCGCCGGCGTCGTCGTAGCAGTGGGGGAGGGGGTGGAGCACTGGGAAGTAGGCGACGAGGTCGTCGTGAACCCTTCCCTTGCGTGCGCGCGGTGCAGCCAGTGCCTCGCCGGACGTTCGGTTTTTTGCCCCCAGTTTGGGATCTTGGGCGAGCATGCCTGGGGCACCCACGCTGAAGAAGTGGTGGTGGGGGAGGCCAACCTCGTGCGCCGGCCCCAAGGGCGCAGCTGGGAAGAGTGCGCCTCCTACGGGCTTTGTGGCCTCACCGCTTACCGGATGTTGCGCCGGGCGCGGCTTGTGGCTGGAGAGAGCGTCCTCGTGACCGGCGTGGGCGGGGGAGTGGCCGCAGCAGCTCTGTCCATTGGGCTAAAGATGGGGGCAGACGTCTACGTCACCTCGCGCAGTGAGGCGAAAAGGCAAAAGGCCCTAGCCCTCGGTGCGGCCGGGGCTTTCGCGACCGGCGAGCCAGTCCCGGTCAAGGTGGACGTTGTCGCCGACAGCACGGGAGGGCCGGCCTGGGACGTCGCGCTGGCGGCGCTCAAAAAGGGAGGGCGGCTCGTGTCTTGTGGCGGCACGGGGGGAGGGAAGGTGGAGCTTTCCCTGCCGAGGCTCTTTTTCAGCCAGTTAGAGCTCATCGGCTCGACGATGGGGACTTTTTCGGAGTTCGAAGAACTTACCTCGTTGGTCGCCGGAGGCTTGGCAGTCTCGGTCGACAGCGCCTACCGCTTCGAGCAGTACCCCGTTGCGCTCGACAAAATGGCCTCGGCCCAGCAGTTTGGCAAGCTAGTGCTGCTGCATTGAACCCTGCTCAATTTGAGCGCGAGTCAATTTGGGCGCGAGCTGCCCAGGCCGGCCGACCTCGGCCCACTCCCAATTGAGCCTGCGCCGACGACCGCGACCGCGAGGCCGTCGTAGCCTTTTGGCCCGACCGTCTGCAGGGCGCTTGCGACTACACCCGGTGACGCCGAAATAGCATCGAAAAGCTGACGAGTGCCTACAATGTCGGCTTCGTCGGGTGCTGGGTCGGCGACGCGGCCTTCCCGCACGACGTTGTCCACGACGATTGCGCCACCCTGGCGCACGAGTTTCGTGGCCCACGAAAAATAGGCAGCGTTGTTGGGCTTGTCCGCGTCGATGAACGCAAGGTCGAAGTAGCCAGGGCCGTGCTGGCTGGAGATCTGAGGGAGCAGCTCGAGGGCAGGGCCGACGCGCACTTCTACGACGTCGTCGAGCCCCGCGCGCTCGATGTTGGCGCGCGCAACCTCCGCGTGGCGCGGCTCGACCTCGAGCGTGACGAGGTGCCCTCCCTCTGGAAGGGCCCTTGCCAGCCAGATCGTGCTGTAGCCAGCGAGGGTGCCGACCTCTAGGACATGGCGAGCACCCGACAGGCGAGCCAGCACGTACAAGAACTGGCCTTCGAGCGGGGTTACGTTGATCGCGGGCAGGCCAGCTTCCTTGATGGAGCTCCTCGCCCTGGCAAGGGCCTCGTCCTCACCGCCGATCGCGCCTTGGAGGTACGCGTCCACCCTTTCCCAGGTCTGCTCGTAGCTCACGGTCGTCATTCTCGCAGACCAGGGCAGCATCCACCATCGCTACGGCGCCGGCTCATAGGCTCGCGGTTCGCAATGAGCACCGCTGCCACCGAGGGGCCCTATGCAAGCGAGCGTTGGACAGACGGCGAGGCCGAGGTGCTCCGCCGTTACTTCACAAACCTGGACGGCCCCGTCTTCGCCCTTGTGAACCTGCCTGAGGTAGTAAAGGGGGCACTGTTCGCCCGCTACTCACGCTCTGCCAAGGCGCTGCGCCGGCTCTTCCTTGACGAGTTCGTTGGGGACCTCGACATATCGGGGGACCAGGGCGTGGACGCGACGGTGGGCCTGGCGAGGGCGGAGGAGCTTTACGAGAGGGTCTTCTTTGAGTACGGGGACGACTCAGTTGCCCAGCTCGGCGGCGTGCACTTGGCCTGTGAGCAGGTCTCCAACCTGCTCACGAAGGTGCTGGAACGGGGCCGGGTGATGTCGTACATGGAAAAGTCGACGCGCTACGTGGCTTACGACTCGCGCCTGCCGAGCGGCCATTACCGCTACTACAGGAGCCCAGAGGTCCTCTCCTCCCCCCTGGGGGCGCGCTACGTGGGGGACATGGACAGGCTCTTCGACACCTATGGCGAAGTCCTGCGGGCAGTGCACGATTGGTACGGTCGCCAAGTCCCTGGCCCCGGGGCCGAGGTAGACCTGGCGTACCGCCGGGCGCTGCGTGCCAAGGCCTACGACGCAGTTCGGGGGCTGTTGCCGGCGGCGGCGACGGCAAACGTCGGCATATACGGCTCGGGGCAGGCGTACGAGGCGCTCCTGTTGCGCCTGAGGGCCCACCCGCTCCCAGAGGCTCGCTCCTACGCCGAGCTCATGCTCGCTGAGCTGCGCAAAGTGATCCCTTCGTGGGTCCGGCGCCTCGATGTAGCGGACCGGGGAGGTGCGTGGGCAGAGTACCTACGGGCCAATAGGGAAGCGATGTCGCGCTCGGTAAGGCAGCTCGCGCCAGCGCTCGTCGAGCCGGACGCGGCTGGTGCTCGGGGTGCGGCTGGTGGGCCGTCCGAGCCGAGCGTCCGCCTCGTTGACTACGACCCGAAAGGTGAGGAAAAGGTCGTAGCGGCGATGCTCTTCCCGTTCTCAGCTGCGCCGGAGGAAGTCATCACGGGCCAGGTCGCCTCGATGAGCGCCGAGGAACGCCTCGCGGTCATGAGGGCTTACGCCGGCAAGCGGCTCAACCGCCGTCACCGGCCAGGCCGGGCGCTCGAGAGGACCAGTTACCGCTTCGAGGTCGTCTCGGACTACGGCGCCTTCAGAGACCTTCAGCGTCACAGGTTCTTGACCATAGAGTGGCAAGCGCTCACGCCCTACAACGGTTACTCGATGCCGCCTGTAGTTTCTTTGGCAGGCGTCGAAAGCCAGTTTGGTGCTGCCATGGAACGCTCGGGCGCGCTTTACGAAGCGCTCTTAGCGCGCTTTGGCCCAGACGTGGCAGCTTATGCCGTCACCCTGGCTCACCGGGCCCGCTACACGGTCCAGATGAACGCTCGGGAGGCCATGCACGTCTTAGAGCTGCGCACGACGCCACAGGGCCACCCCGAGTACCGCCATGTTTGCCAAAAGATGCACCGGCTGATAGCCGAGGAGGCTGGTCATCGTGCTATCGCAGCAATGATGAGCTTTGTGGACCATTCGCCGAGCTCGGAGCACTCACTTGGCCGTCTCGGCGCCGAGCGCCGCGCGCAAGGCCGTCGCCCTAACGGGCTGGCTCAGCCTGGTGGCTAAACCCTAATGAGCTGGCCAGCACCTCCGTCGACCATCCCTGGGCACGTGTAAGGCCCGCACAGCCGGGCAAGGCAGCCGGGCAAGGCAGCCGGGGCAGGTAGCCGGGGCAGGTAGCCATAGGCGGCTCCTCAGCTCGGGCGCCGGCAGTTTTTTTCGTGCGCGCCGACCAGCCAAGTTAGGTAAAAGCCCTGTTCCTGGGCCCAGGGTGGCACTTGCCGGCGCTCCAAGGGTGCGCCAGTATGGTCCCTACAAGCGCTGCGGGCAGGCCACCCCCGCGTGGGCCCAGCACCTAACGGAGCCGGCCAACCCAGCGCCGGGCCTGGTGCCCGGGGAGCCAAGTAGACAACGACTTCTGCACGGCGGCTGGCCCAGTTTGGCTGCGTGCGTTGGCGGTTCCAAAGGCTCCTCGGGCTGGCCTGGGCCCCGTGAGGCCTGGCCCGAGACCCAGGCCCGTAGCACCGTCTTCATGGCGAGCGGCTGAGCTTGCTGGAGCTCGGCCCGAGCCTGCGGGGGCTCCCTACGGGCCCGACTGGTGAGCGCCTCGTTAGTTGGCTTAGCATGCCGCGCCGCTATGGCGTGCCATGCGCCATCCTGTGTGCTTGAAATGCTCACCCAAGGACCGACACCCATGCCCAAAGATGACGACGACCTCGATGAGAGCCTGCTCGGCGACGGCCCGCCCGATGACCTCGACGAGGAGGACCTGGAACTAGGCCCCGAAGACCTCTCCGAGGAAGACCTCGAAGAGGAGCTCACAGACGACGAAGATCTCGACGAGGGGGACGCCGACGACAGCGACGACGCGACCGATGTCCTTGTCGCCGAGGACGAAGAGGACTACGAGGACGACGAAGAGGAAGACACCGATGACGTCGAGGCGAGCCTCGATGTCATTTTGAAGTCACGCCTTGTCGTGTCCGATGAAGAAGACGAGGAGGAAGAAGAGGACGAGGACGATGACGACGAGCCCGACGGCGACGACCGGGGCGACTCTGCGACACGGGTATTGCCAAAGCAGCCGGGTGAGTTCGTTTGCCAATCGTGCTTCCTCGTAAAGAACCAGAGCCAGCTGGCAGACCCTGAGCGAGAGTTGTGCCGGGACTGCGTCTGAGGGGCCTGTAGCGACTAAGTGGGGCCGTGCTGCTAGCTTGAGCGCTATGGCTACGCCTGGCCGGCGTGACTTCGGGGCCTTTTTGGACCTCGCAGTTTTCGCACCACTTGGGCTCGCGCTGAGCGCGGCAGAGGCAGTGCCGAAGCTGGCTGCTAAGGGGCGGGAGCGCTTGGTCCCACAGGTCGGGCTGGCGCGCGTAGTCGGGCAGTTCGCTATTGACCAGGCGTGCCGGCGGGCGGCACGTGCAGTGGACGAGCTGTCGTTGCCCGGGAGCGTTTTGGGCAAGCTGGCGAAAGGCCCTTGGCGGGGCGGCGCAGGGCAGCCCGCAGCCAGTCATGGCCCGGTCAACGGGGGGGTGAGCGACGAGGACCAGCCAGAGGCGGCTGACGACGGCGCCGGCTCCGCCACCCACGATAAGCGCGGTGCGGTGGCTGGCCGTGCTGAGGCGACGGCCTCCGCAGGCGCACCAGCGGTGAACGCAGGCTCGTTGGCCATACCGAGCTACGACTCGCTGTCAGCTCCCCAGGTAGTGCAGCGCTTGGCTGGGCTCTCCCGAGAAGAGGTCGAGGCGGTGCGCCGGTACGAGGCTGCCACAAGGGGCCGGCGCACGATACTGGCCCGGGCCGAACAGCTGCTCTCTTGAGCGATAGCCCTGTTCGGGCCGCTAGCCCTGTAGTGCGCGAGGCGTGCCAAGCAGATGTCGGTGGGCTCGTGTCCCTCTACCAAGCCGCCCGAGGGGAGTTGTCCGAGATGAGGGGTGGCCGCGTGCTGGTGGGGTTAGGGGGCCGAGGTCAAGGCGAGCCAGAGGTCGCTGCCAGCTTTGCCCGACAGCTCGGCCTGCCGGGGTGGCGGGTGGTAGTTGGAGGGGTTGGCCTCATGTCAGGTGGCGAGACAGGCGAGGTCGTCGGCTACGGGACGTGCAGGGCCTACGAGCTCAGCGACGGTGAGCTCCTAGGTTCGATCGAAGAGCTGTACGTGAAGCCGGAGGCTCGGCGCCATGGCGTGGGCAGGGCCATTGCTGCCTCGTTGGTTAGTTGGTGCGCTGAGCGCGGGTGTTCGGGTGTTGACGCAAAGGCACTGCCCGGGAGCAGAGCCGTCAAAAGCTTCTTCGAAGCTGAGGGCTTTACAGCGCGCCTGCTTGTGATGCACCGCCGGCTGGGCTAAGCGCCGGAGGTCCCCCAGCGGCGCCACCGGTTGGCCGTTCGTCCTGTACTGGACTTTGGCCTGGCTCAAGACCTGTCTCGGCATCGGGCGCAAGCAGTTGCTGGCCGGCTGTCGGGCTGTCTTGTTGGGGCTGGCCGGCTGTCGGGCTGTCTTGTTGGGGCTGGCCGGCTGTCGGGCTGTCTTGTTGGGGCTGGCCGGGCTGCGCGCTGGTGAGCTCAACTGCAGTCTCGGAGCGCGGCGCCTGAGGCTGGCCCGTGTGGCGCGGCCTGTGGCTGCGCCGCTGGCTTGGTGCCCTCAACAGCACCTTGGGCCGGACCAAGGGCCCAGGGGGCGGTGGGACAGCGATCCCCAAGAGCGGAGCTAGCCCTGGGACGCGGCCGCATTGCTGCCGGGCAGCTTCAAGCAGTTCAGGAGAGGGGTTCGCTGGCAGGCCCTTGGGTTTTACCGCGCGCCGCACGGGGCTCTCGCTCGCAGCGACAAGAAGCTCCAGCCACCGTTTGGGTGCCAAGCTACTGCTGAGCGCTTCTCCGGCGGCCTCCTGGAGGCGGACCGCCAGCTCGGCGGTGAGCCGTGCCGCCGGGTCGGGTGGCCGCGCTGACAAGCGGAGCGCCTGGGCTACACGGCCGTCGTCGAGAAGGTGCCTCAACTCAGCTGCCCATGCGTCGCGTGCAGCCTCTACGCGGTGCTCGAGCATCTCCCTCAAGGCGGCTGCGAGCTCGCGCGACGGCTCGTCTCGAGCCACGTCGGAGCTGGTGACTAGCGACCGGAGGTCCCTTGTCAAAAGGTCGTCGCCTGCGCGCAGTGCAGCCTCCGCGCGGTCGCGCCATTCAGCCGCCTTGACGCGGCCGACCAGCGATTCGGCGATCGCAAGGACACCCTCGCTGCTCGGCTCGGGCCTGCCTTCTTCTCGCGCCCGCTCGCGCTCGAAGTAAAGGGCCGTACGCACGGCGGGGATCCCTCCTCGCATCAACTGCTGGGCGATCGGCCGCTGCTCTGGGGGGAGGCTCTCCAAAAGAGCGTTGCGGTGCACGTTGGCGGGGGAAAGGCGGCGCCTGTGCCGAGAGCGCTCGCCCGTGCCACTTTGGCTCCTCTCTTCGGCGGCACTGGTTGGCCCTTGCGCTGCGGGCGCTGTGCCCCTTGGGGCTTCCTTGGAGCGGCTGGACCGGGACCTCGTTGAGCGTCCCTCGCCAGAGCGCGCAGGGCTTGTCGCTCGCTCGCCCGGGGCTGCGGCGCTTGCCTCAAGGTCCCGGCCGTCGCTCGAAGGGCTGGCCTGGCCGGCGGGACGCGCTTGGCTTTGTGGTGCTCGCAGTGGCCGCCCGCCTGGCTTTGCAGCGCCTTGGGGCCGTTCACGCCTCGCCCCAGCGTCGCCCGGGGCGCCTCCACGCCGCCTGCTGGAGCCCTCAGGCCGTGCGAGACGAGGGCTAGGGCGGCTCTGGGGTGGGCCTAGGCCATTTGCGCGTTCACGGGGGCCCCGGCGCCCGCCCGCAAGCTCGGTGGTCAGGCTGGGAGGTGATGAACGCTCTAGGGGGGTGATGATGTTGGGGTCGGGCGCCTCAGGCGCCTTCGGCGGCTCCACGGAGACCAGGGTGATCCCCTCGAGGCCGAACTCGGCCTCCGCCCGCACGACGTCGCCAACCCTGGCGCCGTCGTAGAGGAGCGACGAGTCGACGTAACCACGGGGGTTGAGAGCGCCAGCGGCTCGCCAGGTCCAGGTACCGTCTGAGCGCGCGCTCGTTAGTTCGATCTCTAGGCGCCGGGCCACCGCATTAAGCTACAACGCGTCCGGGCGGCCTCTACGCGCGTGACGCTGAACAGGCCGCGAGCATGTTGTCGTGGGAGCCGGCAGGCAGGCGCGCCTTTTCGCCTCGCCCAGCAAGAAGACGGCCGGAAGGGGGGTCGCAACGCTCTAACGAGCCTAGATAGTCCTCGTGAACATGAGGGCAGCCACCACGGCCAGTACCACCGCGCCCAGAAGCAGCCAGGTGGCCTCGGCTGCCCTGGCAGCCAACCTGACCCCTCCCCACAAAACTGCTACCACCGCAACGATGGCGAGCACAATGCCGGCGATGTCGTGCTTGCTCAACGTCGCGAGCTCAAAAGTCGTGTGCACGGCGCAAAGCTAGCACCGGCCCGTCGCGGCCGTAGGGGCCCGCCCGCGCTCGGCTGTGAGCGGCCCTCGGCGCCTGAGGAGCCTTGGAGCTACAGAGACCAGCTCAGGCGGCCGAAAAATACCCAAGCTTGATGCCGACCAGACCTGCTCCCCCCACGGCAGTGCCCGTGCGCCTTTCCGCCCGGAGGAGACGGCGCCCGAACTTGGTCGCGCGCCTGCGCGCCATTGGCGTCACCGTGACGCTCCTGGCAGCGGTTATATGGCTGTACTGGCACAAGCTTCGGGGCCTTGCCCCAGCCGGTGGGGGCTACTGGGAGCTGTGGCCCTTCATAGCTTTGGGAGCTTGGGCGAGCGACATCAAGCCGGTCCATGTCCGCAGCCGCCACGTGAACATGGGCGTGGGGCTCGTCGAGCTGCCAGTGCTCGTCGGGCTCATCTACCTGTCCCCGTTGCTCCTCCTGAGCGCTGTTACCGCCGGTGGGCTCGCTGCGAGCGTGTGGAGCAAGCGGAGGATCTCCAAGGCCCTCATATCGCAGAGCGCGTATGCCTTGGCCCTGGGCGCCGGTGTTGACTTCTACGACCGTTTCTTGCGCTTCTTGGGTGCTGCGTCGCCAAGCGCCTTGCTCGGCTGGGCGGCTGTGGGCGCTGCGATCGTGCTCGTCGCCCTCTTGGACATGGTCATCGTGCTGGTCGCTGTATCGCTGGAGGAGTGGCACCTGTGGCTACCGCCCCCCGGCAAGCTAGCTCTCCACATGGGGCTGTCGCTCGCGGCCTGCTTTGTGGGAGGGATGATGGCGGCCCTGCTGATAGGCGTCAACCCCTGGACAGCGCCGCTCTACTCACTCGTGCTTTGGGCTGCGTACCGCTACTACCAAAACTCGCGACGCGCGCTCAGTTCTTACGCTGAGGTGGCGAACGTGTACGGCCTCGCTCGCGAGATGGTCGCTATGCCAGGCACTCGCGAGGTCATGGAAGCGGCTGCTGTCAGGTTGTCGCGAGTGGTGCACGCTGACAGGGTGGAGGTCGTGCTGCCCGTGGACAGCCCCGTGGGGCCGATCTTCTTGCGTGCTTCTTACCGCCACCAGGCCGGTGTGAGCTTTGCTGAGCAAGACGAGCTGTCCCGGCGCGACCAACTCGTCCTAGCCTCCGTGCCTTTCTCGGAGCGAGCAGGCTACCCGAGCAGGGCACTCGCCGATTGCCTCGGCGAGGAGGGTTTCCAAGACGCCATGTCAGCTTCTCTCCAGCCTGATGAAGCAGGCCAGGTAGCGGGCGAAGAGGTCGCCAGCAAGCTCCCGGACGAGGCCGAGGTCCCAAACGATGGGCCTGGTGAGCCGAGCCGTGACGCTACGCCGGCCGGTGGCGCCGTGCCAGGGGGTGGCCTTCCCTACGGTTATGTGCTCGTCTCTGACCCCTCGTACCACAATTACGATTTCACCGAAGCTGACGAGCGCCTGCTACAAGCCTTGGCGGCGACCCTCGGTGTGGGGTTGCTGTCGAGCGAAATGCTTGACGGCCTGAGGCGGGAGCTGGCGGCTCGGGAGTACCAAGCCCAGCACGACCCCCTCACTGGGCTGCCCAACCGGTACCTGTTCCTTCGCAGCCTCGCGCACGCCCTGCAGGAGGAGGAGGCTGCCGTAGCGGCAGTTGCTGTCAACATCGACGGTTTCACTGACCTCAATGTGACCCTCGGCCACCAAGCAGGTGACGCAGTGCTCGCAGAAGTGGCGTCGCGGCTCGCCGAGCTCGGAGCGCCTCCAGATGGCGCCGATGACCAGCCAGCCGCTATGGCAGTCTGGTTTGAAGGCGGCAGCGAACTGCTTTGGCGGAGGCTGAGCAAGAGCAAGGCGGAACAGGTAGCCGCACGCTTCGATGGGGACCAGTTCGCCCTCGTGCTGCAACGCGCCGACCGCCTCGAGCTCGAGCAAGCTTGCCGGGCAGTGCAGGAGTCGCTCGGGCGGCCTTATGAAGTTTCGGGGCTTTACCTTGACATCCGCCTCAACGTTGGCGTTGCGCTTGCCCTACCGAGCGAACGTCGGGCTGACGCTGCGCAGTTGTTGAGCAGGGCGGAGGCGGCAGCTCGGGAGCCCAAGCCCTCTCAACGGCCGAGGCCGCTGGTGGGCCAGCCCAAGCGCGCCACGCCACGGGGAGCTGGTGGCACGGCGAGGCGCGAGGCGGGCTCGGCAGAGGGGCTTCCTGCAAAGGCGTCACCGGCGACCCTTACCTTTTACAGGCCCGAGGAACGTGCCGCTGAGCGACGACAGCTGGTCCTCGCCAGGGACCTACGCCGCTCCATAGAGGATGGCGAACTAGAGTTCTGGTACCAGCCTGTCGTCGAGCTGGCCAGCAGCCGTCTCGTGGGGTGCGAGGCGCTTGTCCGCTACCGGCACGACAGGTTTGGCCCCGTGCCGCCCCTTGAGCTGGTGGCAGCAGCAGAGTCGGCTGGGCTGATAGAGCAAGTTACGTGGGCCGCACTTGAGCGCTCCGTGAGCGAGCTGTTGGGCTGGCGCGAGCTCGTCCCCGGGCTGTGGGTCTCCGTCAACCTTTCGGGCAGGGTCATACCTACGAGCGGCTTCACCCAGCGTGTTGAGCAGACCCTCAGCCGGCACGGCCTGACACCGTCCGCACTTAGCCTGGAGCTGACGGAGGCTGCCGCAGCAGCCGAGTCGCTCGGCTCTCGCCGTGCACTGCACGAGCTCCGTGACCTAGGGGTCAGGCTTGCATTAGACGACTACGGCACTGGCACAGCTTCGCTCAGCCGCCTCCGGGACATGCCGTTCACAGACCTGAAGATCGACGGGTTGTTCGTGAAGAACATCGCCAGAGGCAGGTCGGACCAGGCGATCGTACGTTCGACGCTGGAGCTGGCCCACAGCCTTGGGCGCAATGTCACAGCGGAAGGTGTTGAGGACGAAAAGACGTTAGTCCGGCTGACAGAGCTTGGCTGTGACGCAGCCCAAGGGTTCCATATCGCCCGGCCGTTGCCACCCGCTCAGTTCGAGGCCTGGGTGCGCGACAGCGTGCGATGGGCCGACAGGGCGGGAGGCTCGCCAGCTGGGGAGCTCGCAGCGCGCAAGCGCGCCGGGGGCACAGTAGGGCGGGCCCGGCATCTTGCTACGCTGCAGCCCCGTGCGTGAAGGGGAGGTAGCTAGCGGGCTTTCGGACGAGGAACGCTCTAGAGCGCTCGAAGCACCCGACCTTGGTCGCCTAGCTCCGGGCGTACTGGCGTCGGTCCGCGCGCTGCGCGAAGAGTTCTGGTCGGGCTCGGCCCAGGTGGACCTGGCTCGAAAAGTTCCTCTGTCGCACCTGGAAGGCCTTGCCAAGGCCGGCCTTTACGGCATCTTCGCCCCAAGCTCGGAGGGTGGCCTTGGCCTTGGCTATGCCGAAGCTTGCGCCCTAGTTGAGGAGCTCGCGTCTGGTTGTGTGGCGAGCACGTTTGTGTGGGCCCAGCACCTGCGTTTGCTGAACGCAATGTTGAGCCCCGAGGTGCCGGCGGCTTGGCGAGAGCGGCTGCGCGGCGACGTCATCTCGGGGCGCTGCAAAGGGGGAGCGGTCCTCACAGGGCTGATGCCCGGGCCGGTGCGGTTGTCGGCCGAGAGGGTGAGCGGAGGCTGGCGCCTTGAGGGCCAAGCGCCCTGGGTCAGTGGTTGGGGCACGGTTGACAAGCTCTACGTCGTGGCCAGAGGGCCAGCGCAGACGACTGTGTCGTTCCTGTTGGAAGCACAGGAACAGCCGGGGCTCAGGTCAGCCCCCCTTAGGCTTGCGGCGCTGGACGCGACATCGACGGTCCGGCTGTTTTTCGAAGGCCTGTTCGTGGAGGACGAGCGAGTGCTCGGACAGGCGCGCTACGAGGAAACGGCCCAAGCCTCCGAAGGCCTCAGGCTCAACGGTTCGTTCGCGCTTGGTTTGGCCAAGAGGTGTTGCCTGCTAGTGGGGCCGTCCGCCCTAGACGCAGAGCTGGCCGAGCGCCGCAGCCAGCTCGACGCCGCAACCACAGCCGAGATGCCGGCTGCCCGAGCTGCGGCTTGTGAACTTGCGGCCCGCGCTGCTCACGCCTTGGTGGTGACGCGGGGGAGCAGTTCCGCACTTGCCGGCGACGTGGGCGAGCGCCTGTGCCGTGAGGCCGCCGTACTGCTTGTGTTCGGGAGCCGCCCTGCGATCAAAAGGGAGCTTTTACAACGCCTTGCTGGTGCTCCTGGTTAGGGCGACCGCCGGCGGCGCAAGCCATGAAAGCGCGTCTTATCGTGCGGGCAACCGGTACCTTCGGCAGCGTTCGCACCACCAGCGGTAGTTGAGCCGTCCTTTGCAGCGAGGGCAGCGGTAAAAGCCGACCTTCGCCAGGACAACGTGAGTGGCCCACAACGCGAGCCCAGACCACTCGTACAAGCGTTTGTGCCGCCGCCTCATGGCCGCCGCCTGATCGGCGGGCTCGTCGTGGGCAGCACGTCATCGCTGAAAGGCTGGCACCTCATTGTTTGCATTGTTGCCTTCTTGGTGGCCGCCTCGCAGCTTGTTGCTAGTTGCGTGGCGGCGGGTTGCTAGTTGCTTGTTGGTCCGGTGACGGCCCCGGAGGGCCCCGAGGATCCCCGAGGGAGCCGTCCCGAGGCGGCCGTCCCGAGGCGGGCGGGCCCGCCCTAATCAACTTTACATAACGGACCTTATGGGCGCTGTGCTAGCAGCAACGGCGGGGGTGCTTTGTGGTAACGGGGTACGCGGTTGCGAAGTGGGTCAGGGCGTGGTTTTGGCGCCGGCGCCAAAACATGCCCTCCAGTAGCCCTCCAAGACGTCGTCTATAGCCTGGAGCGCCCAGGCAGCTGGCGAGCCGGCGAGTTCGCCTGCCACCAGGCGCTTGTGGACGCTCGGGAGGAACTGGCTCACCAGCGGCAACGGGATGTCGCTCCGGGTACACTCCTCGAGGAGGCCCTCGACCGCTTGCCTGGCGGCCGGCGATTGCCAGTAGTACCTGATGCGGTCTGAATAGCTGAAGTGCCGGAGCAGGCGCTGCTTGGGAGGTCCGCCCCGGTAGTAAGCCTGCCAGTGCTGAGGGTCTTGGACCATCACCGTCTCCATGACCTCTTTGAGGCACCGCCGGGGCTGTTGGCCTCCTAGCTCGGATGCGATGCTGTCCAGGGCGTAGAGGGCTTCCCTAAGGGCGAACGTAAGCGCTGGGCCAACTTTCAGGACGCGGAAGCCGTCTTTTACAAGCATGGCGAGTTTCTCGGGAGGTTGGTAGTCCGTCGAGTGTGCCTCGAAGGCGAGCGTAGGTAGCTCGTCTAGCGCTGCCAGGAGTGGCTCGGCCCTTGAGCGGTCGTAGACCAGCACGTTGGCGTTGTCGAACTCCACGCCAGGGTGTGCTACGAGAGCGACGACGCGCCCGAAAGCAGCTTCGAGGCCCGCACGCGCAAATGCTTTGCGGTGGGCCTCCACGCTCGCAAGCAGGGCATCCGGGCTAGTGACATGCACCTCGTGCAATCGTTCGGCTGACCCTCCAGGGCTTGGGACCTCAGTGCCTATCACGTACACAGGTGGGTTCGGTGAGCCAGCAGCGGCCTGTTCTGCGACTGCCACCAGCTGGGCAGCGCGGGCCGCGACGACGTCGTCTGGCAACTCTATGCCGTCGTCGGCACAGCGCATGCTCGTGTCAATATGTAGCTTGTCAAACCCGGCAGTTGCGTAGCTCGCCACCATGGTTGCGGCTTCCGCCATGGCTGCAGCTGACGGGAGAGAACGCCAAGGGTTGGGCCCAAGGTGGTCGCCGCCCAGGAGCACCTGGCGACGGCTGAGCGCTTGAGACGCAGCAAGCTCCAAGACCATGTCTCGGAAAGCCGCTGGTGTGAGGCCGCTATAACCGCCATGGTGGTTCACTTGGTTGCAAGTGGCCTCGACCAGTACAGGGGTGCCCTCACGCCGGGCCCTGCGTACAACGGCTTCCAGGACCATTTCATGCGACGTACAGACCGAGGGCAGGCCCAACAGGGAGCGCTCCCCTCCTAAGCGCTCGCTTAGCCATTCGTCGAGCCGTCCTCGGCCCACGTTTGCCGGCGTTGGCAATATAGTCACCTCTAACCCTTTATGCTGCCGGCAGTTATGCCTGTGACGATCCAACGGTTAAGCAGTACCACGATCACGGCCGGTACTGCTATGGCGACCATCGCAGCCGCGTTGATGATCGTGTAGGGGACATTGCGGCTATCAATAGCTGCAAGCAGGACCGTGAGCGGCTCTGTGGCGTTGCTGCTCGAAAGTACCAGGGGGAATATGAACTGGCCCCAGCCAAAGAGGAAGGTGACAATCGCTGTAGCGGCTATGCCAGGACGCGCCGTTGGCAAAACGACCCTGGCGAAAGCCTGGAGCGTGCTAGCCCCGTCTATTCGTGCTGCTTCCTCCAAGCTTTTTGGTAGGGCAAGGAACATATTGTACATGATCCACATTGCCAAGGGTAAGAACCCCGAAGTGTACACGAGTATAATGCCAAGATAGGTGTTCACAAGCCCGAGATTGCTCATAATCCTGTAAAGAGGTATTAGAGTAGCGTACACCGGGAGCGTCAAAGTTGCGATCACAGCATAGAAGACGAAGGTTTTTAGCCGGAAATGCAGCCTCGCGAAAGCGTAGGCGGCCAATATTGCTACTACCAGCGTGAGGACGGTTGCGCCCGTCGTCTCGACCACTATGTTGACGAGCGAACGGCCGATGCCTCCTGCAGCATCGGCGGCCTGAGGCCCTGCACCAAAAAGAGCTTCGTAGCTCACAACAGTTGGGTGGGTCGGGAACCATTGTACCGGTACCTGCTGGGATGCCGCGTTGGTCGACAAGCTGGTCTTGAGCGCCCAGTAGACCGGGAACAGGGACCAGACAGCGACTACGGCGAGCCCCACAGCGCGCGCCGCGCCCCGAGCACCACGTCGGCGCTTGGTGGTCCTGCCCACTAGTACTCAACCTTCCTGTAGATCAGTTTTACGGCAGCGGCAGCGAGCAATACCGTGACGACGGTCGCCAGTAAGCTCAAGGCGTATCCTTCACCAAAATTGAGGTCTTGGAACGTGATGAAGTACGTAGTGCTCATGACCGAAGAGCCAGTGGTGGCGTTGGCATTGAGGACATAGACCTGGTCGAAAATGTTGAGGGACATGACCAATGCTTCGACGGTTGCAACGGCGAGAGCCGGCCGTACGAGGGGGAGCGTCACGCTCCTGATGACGCGGTGCCATGGGGCGCCGTCCACGGCTGCAGCTTCGTAGAGCTCAGCTGGCACCGACTGCAAGGCAGCCAGCACTATCAAGGCGGCCAAGGGGGTTATCTGCCAGACCTGGACCAAGGACACGAGGAAGATCGTCTCGACCTGGTGCGCGCCAATGAACAGCACGTACTGGCTAATAAGGTGCAGGCTTTTGAGCACCGAGTTCAGCACCCCTACCGTTGGGTTGTAGATCCAAGACCAGATAACGCCTTCGACGACGCCGGGCAAGGCCCAGGGCAGCACGACGATCGCCAGCATTACGCCCCGGCCGCGGAAGGGCCTCTGTAGCAATAGGGCGACCGCGGTGCCGAGCGTGGCCGTCAGCCCTACCCCGAACAGGGTGTACCAGCCAGTGTTCTCCAAGCTCTGGCGTACCTGAGGATTGTCAAAGGCGTCGCGGAAGTTGCCGAACCCAGCGAAGTGGGTTGGCGGTGCCAGAGGGTCCAGGTGCACAAAAGCTTCTATCACGGTGAGCACGGTGGGGTATATTGCAAGAGCGCCGATGAAGGCGACGAGAGGCGCGACCATCGCGTAAGGCAAGAGCCCGTCGCTCTGGCCTCGTCGCGCTGTTGCTCTCCTACCCCACCACCAGCGTCGCGGCCTACCGTCGGTGGCCTCGGCGGCCGGCCGTCCTGGGTGGCCGGCCGCCATGCGCTCTGTTGCGACGGTTGGCACCCTTGTCAGCCGGACAGGGACGACACTTGCGCCGCGATCGCTTTGACCGCGCTCGGCACCGTCTCTTGGCCGGCAGCAGCGCTGTGGAGGTTCGTGTACACAGCGTTACTGAACGCAGGGTACCATGGGGGTGCGCCAGCTGGGAAGATGGCTCGCGAATGGTGCTCTGCCAACTGAGCCAGTTCCGCGGCACCGGGCACTTTTCCTGACTTGGCGAGGATGCTGAGGCCCTCGACGTTAGCTGGGAGGGGGAACCCATTTATCACTTCGGACGGCCCATTGGCACCAGCAAACGCCGCCTGGTTAGCAGGTTGGTCGTACCACTTGATAAATTCAACAGCTGCCGAGACGTGCTTGGCTTCTGCCGGGATGCCAATGCCGTCTGGGTTAGCTAGGTTTGGTGCGGGCCCTTTAGCTCCTGGCGTGGGTATGTACTGGACCTGGCCGACGACCGTCGAGTCTGCGGGCACGTCATAGATTGTGCCCACATCACCAGAGTAATCGGAGAACACGCTCGCCGTAAGGTTGTGGGCCTCGTCGTCCTGGAACCCCTGGTAATCTTCCAAGTCCAGGTTGCCCTTAGGCACCAGGCCTTCCTTATAGGCAGAGACCATCCACTCCATGGCCCGGTAGCCGGGTGACGTCGGTGAGGTGAACTCAGGCTTGTACGTTGAGCTCAGGATTTCACCGCCGAAAGCAGCAGTTACCTCGTACCAGTAGGTTGAAAGGCCCTCGGCAGCTGCGAAGGGTATGTCAAGGGGGTGGGCTATTATACCTTTGGCCTTTAGCTTCTTTAAGTCCGCCGTGTACTGCGACAGCAGCGTCGGCATAGTTGTTATACCTGCCTTGGCAAAGTCTTTCTTGTTGACGGTGGTGACCAACAAGGACGCGTCGCTGGGCATGCCCAGCAGCTCTCCATTGCGGACGAAGGAGGCTAGTTGAGGGTACTGAGAATATAGTGCTTTGATGTCAAAGTACTTGTTCAGTGGTAAGAACCACTTGGAGTAGTAATACTCGCCAACTTTGGACCAGTCGACGTCCGCTACGTCGGCGAAGTAAGTGTGAGCTTCTGCAGCTGCGGCTATTTTGGTCTGAAGGTTGTCCCACTGGATGTACGAGTAGTTCACCTTGATGCCCGTCTTCGCAGTAAAAGCGTCTAACAGTTTCTTTGGGGGCGGTGGGTACGCTATGGCTACATTTATTGTGACATCTTGGTGACCGTCCACCAAATGCAGCGCCTTGGCCTGCGCTGAAGTCATAGTTGCGCCAGTGGTCGCGGCTGCAGCCAAGACTGCGACCGTGGCTGACTTAGTTATGTGCTTGAACTTCATCTTTGTCCCTCCCATTTGGCTTGGTTTACGGCAAATGTTGCAGTTTGGCTACTAGGCGAAGCCTGGGTGCCCGTCGGTGTTGGGGCCAGTCATTTCAGCTTGGCGGGGTTGCCATGCGCTTCGACTAGCGAGTCAACTAACGCGACTATCTCGTCTATGGAGAGCTGGGCCGAGAGCAGCGGGTCTAGCAGAGCGGCCTGGTGCAGCTTGTCGAGGCTGCGGCTTAGTATGGCCTCGACGGTGAGCAATTGGACGTTGACTGCGGACCGGTTGAGAGCGGCACATTGTTCCGGGAGGTCCCCCACCGCTCCGGCGACCACTCCTGAGCTGTTGACGAAGCAGGGGACCTCCACACAGCAGGCTCTAGGCAAGTTGCTGATAAGGGCCTTGGTGTTGACAGTGTTGCCCATGAAACCGTAGGGGGTGCCGGTTTCCAGGGCGGCGATCAGCCGCGGCGCGTACTCGTCGCTCCGGTGGGCCAAAGGTGGTGGCTCGCCTCGTGAGATCGCGTCGACCTCGGCAGAGAATGACTCCTCGAGGGCTTGCAGGCGGTAGAGGTACTCGCGCACACGTACCCCGCAAGGCGTAGGCACGCCCGGCCGGAGGAACCATGGGTAGTACTCTGCGTTGTGCACGCTCGACTCGCTGACGAAGTAGCCAAAGCGCCGCAGGAGCTCTAAGCGGACGGCATCCTCGTGGCAAGCTAGGTTAGCGTCGTTCGCAAGCTCCCGGAGCCTGGGGTAGAGGTCGACGCCCTCGCACGATAGCTCTAAGAGCCAGGTCATGTGGTTGATACCCGCTGCGCTCCATCGCAGCATTTCGCGTGGCACATCCAGGTAGCCGGCCACTGCCGAAACAGTGTGCTCGGTGCCATGGCATAACCCGATATGTGGTAGCCCTACGGCCCTGTCGATAGCCATGATGACCATTGCCATTGGGTTGGTATAGTTGAGGAACATTGCCCTTGGGGCATAGTCGCAAACGCAGCGGGCGATGTCCAACACAGCTGGCAGCGTCCTCATGGCGCGAGATATACCACCGATCCCATGCGTGTCAGCGATGGTCTGGCGGACGCCTGAGCGTTCAGGAATTTCAAAATCCAGGCGGGTCGCTTCTTTGCCTCCGACTTGGACTGTGTTGACTACGTAGTCGCACCCTCTGAGCCCGGCCGGGGTATCAAGGGTCGCGACCACCGTGGCTGGCTTTTTGGCCCTCGCGACGAGGGCCTCTACTGACCGGCGTGCCAGCTCCAGGCGGTTTGCGTCGATATCGACCAAGCGTATTTCCGACCCGTCGGTCGCGTCGTGTTGGAGCAGATCTGTAACCAGCGTGCGTGTGAAGACGAGGCTTCCTGCCCCAACTATCGCTACCTTGGGCACAGCGCTCCCCCACCGCCAGCTGGGTTGGCAGTGCCCCCGCCGGCCAGGTCACCCTGAGCAGCACCTGGTGGCAGCGGGCTTGGGGGCAGGGGCAGTACCTTCATGACAGGACCACCGAGCGTGACAGCCGGCGAGGCCTGCTCGGGTCGAGCCCCCTGGCCTTGGCAAGTATGACTGCAGCTCGCTGTGCGCGTACCAGTTCAACCAAGGGGTCGGCGTCAGAGAGCTCAAGTGAAGCGCCGCTGGCGCGTATTTCCTCCGACAAGCCTGGAGGGAGCTCGCCCAGGGACCAGACCAACGACCCCCGCTCCAATAGGCTTATAGGGCCGTGACGGAACTCCATTGCGGGGTACGCCTCGCTCCACGCAAGCGCAGCTTCACGGAACTTGAGGGCCGCTTCGCCAGCTAGGGCAGCTGCCGCACCGCGGCCCAGGAACACGAACTGGCGGTAGCCTTCTAGGCCCTCGGGCAGGTCCGCCTGAAGGGCCTTCTCGGCTTGTTGGGCGAGGAGTTCTACGTCGCAGCCAAGGTGCGCTCTCCACCAGGCCAGCACGCTCGTGGCGAACCTAGTTTGCACGACCGCTTCCTCGTCTGCGAAAGGCAGCTCTACTACATGAGTGGCAGAGTGCGCCAAGGGGCTTTTGAGGCTCGCAGTGACAGCAACCACCTCAGTGCCCTCGGGGAGCGCCGCAATAAGACGCAGCACCTCTGTGGTGGTCCCTGAACGCGAGATGGCTACTACGGTGCTATAGCGACGGCCAACGGGCATCTCTGAGGCCGGGAAGGCGTCAGTCTCGCCCCACCCTGCTGTTTCCCTCCAAACTGCCGCAGCTTGGGCCATGAAAAATGACGTGCCACAACCCGCGAGGGCGACACGAGCTGACTTGCGCGGCAGGTAACCACCGCTCCTCGCGAGCGCACTGGCTTTGCGCCAACACTCCGGCTGCGTGCTGAGTTCCTCTTCGACTGTGCGCGCTTCTGCGCGTTGTAAGGTCATTACGAACTAGAATACGCGTCCCGTGGCTCTCAGTCAAGTCAGGCCTGCTATCGCCGTCGTGGCACGTAGGGCGATCGGTGAGCGTGGCTGCGCACAACCTCGCTCGTTTAGGCAGGGTGCTTGTTGGGGCAACGTCCCTGTTCGGCTAGGCCGCAGGCGTAGTCGGCCAGCGTGGCCCTGCACCGCCCCGGGGGAAGCTCTTCAGCATGGCACTATGCACGGTCCTTGACGCATGCGCAAGGCACTAACGGTTGGCAGCTACTACTGTCAACGTACCGTTTACGTAGCTACTAGCGTCGAGAACGTATTTGGGGTCAGCCGCTCCTGAACAAAAAGTCGGGTACTGACCCGGTGGCGACGACGAGTTAGCCGTCGTTGCGCATATCGGAGTGATGGGTAACGAACGTGCGGTGTCACCGTGCACGAAGCCCGAATACAGAGGTGTAATCATTGGCACAGCATTGCCATACGTCATCGTTGGACTAGAAGCCGTTATGGTGAGCTTAGGCTCAGCGGCGTTGGTGGACCCTGGTGAGGGCGTTGAGGTAACTGAGAAGTCAACGCAGTTCGATCCGGTGTTGTAACCATCGGGAAGACGTACGATGCTGGCTCCCGCTGGGGTACTTGGCGGAATGGGCGAGGTGGGAGCCAAAGAACTAAGAGTGGGGGTACTTACGGTGGGTACCACCCCGTTCGCTTGAGCAGGGCAGTTTCGGACAAATACGTTCGTAGCTAGCCAAGAGGCACTTATGGCGTAGCCAAGGTTCGGGTCGATGCCCCAACCCACGCTATCCACAACGAACCCCTTAGTATCCACCAGCCCAACGCCTCCACCAATGGTCGACAGCTCGTTTGTGGTAGCTTGCTTGAACCGCAAATTAGCGGAAGGCTTAGTCCTCGCAGCTATGTACCCACTGCCTGCGATTAGGTAAAACCCGTGGCTTCTTATCGATGCGCCCGGTGGGATTGTTGCCAAGATGATGGGCTTTGTGCTTGGCGGGCCATAGGCCACCTCTGTGGCGTACTCAAGCTTCCAGTCGGACACGTTGACAGTGGAGGGACCTGGGTTGTAAAGCTCTACGAACTGTTGGTTTGGCACGGTTTTGGTGCTGGTCTCGACTTCGTTGACCACCACGAGCGAACGTACTACCGTGACCGGATGTGACAGGGTTTCTGTCACCATATGGCCAGCTGGAGCTGGTGAGCGAGTGTGCGAAGCTGTCGACAACCAGCTGAAAGAGCCGACACCGCTGATGGCGGCTCTAGTTTCGATGGCTGGTGCAGTGACGGCGAAGGTTGCCTGGACGACTTGCCCCGGTTCCACAGTCACCCATGACGTCTTGGACAATGGCTTCACGGTCCAGCCGCTAGGAGCCAATAGCCTGAGGTCCACCGACGGCGCCACTGCTGCACCATTGTTAACGAAAGTCTCGGTAGCGGTTGATGCAGCACCGGATGTCAAGGTCGACAAGCCGCTTAGGTTGAGTGTCGTAGCTGGCGGCGCGGAACGGCCATCGAGGGGCGTCACGCGGTAAAGTGCTACTCCCTCGGGAGGCACGACGGCACTAATAGCTCCAGCTGTTTCGAAGCTAGTAGGTGTGCTTGCTGGACAGAGAGGGGGCTTCACGTGCTTCGGTACCGGGCCAGCCGGACCTCCATTGTTGGTTGATGCTGTTATAGCAGCTGGCGCGCATATGTCGCTGTTGACGCCAAATAGATCTTGCAAGAGGTAAGTGCCCGTAGCAGGGAGCCCTAATAGGGCGCGTGGCACGGTAATTGCTTCTGGCTGAGTATAGTTGGTGTTAAAAAGACCTACGAGTAAACCATAGTGAGGGTCAGTCTTAGCAAAGACCTGATAAGTTGGGGTGTCGACGATACGCGACGCCGGAATGCCGTCCTGGTCAATTGCAATGATCTGCCTGTCGTGCAATAGGGCGTAGTCAATAGGGTTTTGGGTAGGGTTCAATGTGTCCAGGTCTGAGCCCAAGATGAGCGGCGAGGAAGCTAGAGACCATAGAGCCAGAGTAGTTTCTTCTGCCGGCAACGTGAGCCCATTTGTAGCGCTGAACGAAAAGCCCTCGTACTTCTTAGCTTGGCCCAGCGTTGCACTGGGGATGCCGCTCGAGCCCCCTGGGGCCTGGCCATTCCCGACCTCTACCGAGTCGAGGTCGTTGAACCCCCTGCCAACGCCAGCATAGGGCTGCCAAAGGGCTGCTGCGTTGAAGCGAATGTACACGTTCTGATAATCTGTCAGTACACTTTGGCAACAATATGCCTCGATATCTGGCGAGAATTCCCATTGGCTTGCGTAGCGTTCCAACACCGGGACTAGCTTGCTGTCGTAGGCGCCTTCAGTGATGTCAAGGGCGATCGGGCGGCCTGTTTGGGCTAAGGCCTTGGACCAAGCTTCTATCTCTGCGGCGCTGGAGTCGAAGATAGCGTCGAGCTTAACGAGGTCTACACCCCACGACGCTAATTGATCTGCTTCACCGTCTATGAAGAGCTGGGTGCCTGGGGCCTTATAGTTGAGCTGGTACATGCCCCCGCAATTGTAGTTGGAGGCGTTCGTAAGGAATTTGTTGTACTGTGACGGTTTGAGCCCCCGTTTGAAGCCTAGGGTGATCTGGTCGGCTGTGTACCCGCTCGGCGTTCCGAGGAGTTGTCCGTGTGCGTTGGCTTCTACTGGCGAGTCCTGAAATATTGCATTGCCTGAAATGCCCCCCGTTAGATAGATGCCGAACTTCAGGCCTAAACGATGGACGTAGTTGGCTAAGACGGCTATGCCATTTAGCCTTCCTTTGTTGGGGAAAGCGCCTGTGTCAAATGTCTGGGCCTGGCTAGTAACCCATTGGCCCCAGTGGTTGACAGTGGGGCCGTAGTTTAGGTGTGGACCGGTGTAGGAGATTGCTGGGCAGGAGTACCAGCCGTCGTCTTGGTCGACGTAGGTAAAACCCTCGGCCGCCAAACCGCTTTTTAGGAGTTCTCTGGCAGCGGCTTCGTCGATCGAAGTGTTCGCCTGATGGCGAAAAGCGCTCCAGCTGCTCCAGCCGAGCACCGGTCGTCTAGGGGCGGGCGGGTTATTGAGCTTACCCGTGGTGGAGACGAAGTGTGAAGTGTTGGCTTGAGCGCGCGGTGTTGCAGGAGGTGAAGGTACCAGCTCTAGCGTAAGGAGAGCTATAGGCAGCAGGGTGATGCTGCGCAATGTGTGGAAGCTACGGGACATTGGAGCTCCTTTGGTACTGCTGGCAGACGACGGGTTGGTTGTGCGGGGACTTGCCCTGTTGGCCATGTAGCTGTGCGTCTCGTGCGAGGTAGAGGGTCACGAAAGGTCGCGGGTAGGGCCGTGTGGGCCAGGTACGAAACGAGCATGGGAGATGTACGATTGTGTAGCGGGTGATGCACTATCGAACATATTAGGGCCGTCAGCTTCGCGCGTCAAGGCTGTGCCTGCCTCCTGTGGCGGTGGGGTAAGTAGCTAACGGGGCAGGCGTGGTTTGCAACGAGGCCTCTGAGCCAGGGCGGGACGCTCATCGCGGCCACGGCAAGGGCGGCTTGCACGGCGCGGCTTGTTAGGCGGCAAGGTTGGTTGGGCGGAGCGGCCGAGCTTGCCGCTTGGTATCGTTGTGCGTAGTGCGCAGGGAGGAGCGGATGTCAGGCATCCTGGAGCGGTTGGCCGACGGTGGCCCGGTGGGTGTCAGCGAGCTGGCTAAAGAGTTTGGGGTTGCTACTGCGACCATCCGTCGTGACCTGGCGTTGTTGGAGGAACAACGGCTCTTAGTGCGAACGCACGGTGGCGCTGTAACTCAAGCGGTGTCCTATGAGCTGCCCCTTCGGTACAAGGGCGTCCGCCACGCTGATGAAAAGCGCAGGATCGCGCGGCACGCCGCGGCATTGGTAAGAGAAGGCATGGCAATAGGTCTGACGGGGGGCACCACTACCACCGAGGTGGCGAGGGCGTTGGTAGACCGCCAGCGGCTTACCGTGGTTACCAACGCCCTCAACATTGCTGCTGAGCTGGCCGTACGACCGAACCTGAAGCTTGTCGTGACGGGAGGCGTGGCCAGGAGCAACTCGTACGAGCTGTCAGGGCCCATGACGGAGGCAAGCCTCATGACGCTCAATTTGGACCTGACGTTCGTAGGCGTCGACGGGATAAGTACGAAGGCTGGGTGCACGACGCACCAGGACGTGGAGGCTCACAGCAACGGCGCGATGATCCGCAGGTCGAGCCATGTGGTCGTTGTGGCTGACAGTTCGAAGATCGGCCGAGTGGCGTTCGCCCGGATATGCGAGCTTTCCGAGGTGGACGAACTAGTCACAGACTCAGGCGCCCACCCTGAGGTGGTACGTGAACTTGAGGCAGCCGGGCTTCGAGTGAGCTTGGTTTAGGTTGGCACGATGACCTCCATCTATGGGGCCCGGGATCTTGCCGGTGCACTGCCATGACAGATAGGATGTGCGCGCTATGTGGCCAAAGCGCTCACTAACGCGCATGGAAACTTTCTGGCCGAGAGGCGTGCCCCGGTCGTCATCGTTACTTCGGCGGCGGGAGCGGTGACCGACAGCCGGCCAAACGAAGTTCCAGACTTGAGTGGCACAGACTTTGTGGCGGCGCTAGACATCGGCGGCACGAAGCTGGCGGCTGCGATCGTTGGCGGTGATGGCGGTTTGGTGTCCAAAACGGTTGCGAGGACCGAGCCCGCGGGTGGGCCTGAGGCTGCCCTAGGACGGGCGCTCGACCTGGTTGAGGAGGCATGGGGCCATGCCAAGCGTGCTGGCCTCAAGGTGTCTGCACTAGGGGTCGCGACCAAGGGCATCACTACGGAGCACGCCGTCCACATAGCTGGGATGCCCGGATGGGAGCGTCTTCGCGTACCAGAAGCGGTTCGTGAAAGGTTCCCTGGCACCCCAACCGCGATAGTCAATGACGTGCGCGCTGCGGCACTGGCCGAGGTCACCTGGGGGGCGCTGAAAGGGTCTACTACCGGCCTGTACGTCAACTTGGGGACCGGTTTCGCAGTGGCGGTCGTAGCGGGGGGCCAGCTCCTACGCGGCGCTCACGACGCTGCGGGGGAGGTGGGCTACATGGTGCCATCGCGACAAGCGCTCCTCAACCACCAGCCGGGTGACGCTCCTTTGGAAGGACTGATCGGTGGCCGCGCCATCCCGTGGCGTACCAAGGACCGCCTCGGCGCACCGACGACTATGGAGGGGTTGGTGGCACTTGCCAAAACCGATGGGGCCGCCGCTCAGTTGTTAGCCGAAATCGCTGATGAGATCGCCATGTGGGTCGTCAACGTGGCACTTGTCATCGACCCCGAGAGGATCGTCATCGGTGGAGGTTTCCTCCGTTGGGGGCCCACGCTCTTCGAGCGGCTGGAAGCAGTTGCCGAGCGCTGCATGCCCTTTGCCCCAGCGCTCGTGAGCGCTCACTTCGGCACCGACTCCGCGCTGGTCGGTGCAGGTGCCTCAGCCCTCGCCCTCGTCGGGCCGCCTGGTGCGCCAGACGAGGCCCGTGTGGCGCGAGATGACGGTATGTCGGTCCACTAACCTCGCTGCCCGTGCGGAAGAACCTGGCAATCGACGACCTCGGCGACCTCTTGGAGCTCCCACTTCTGGCGGTGCTGGCCACTTACCGGCCTGATGGCACAGCACTTCTTTCGCCGGTGTGGTACGAGTACCGAGACGGAGGGTTCAATGTGTGCACTTCCGAAGACGATGTCAAAGCTCGGCACCTGCGTCGCGATCCCCGGGCTGGCCTGGTGGTGGCCGAGCCTGTGCCTCCCTACCGAGGGGTAGAGGTGACAACCGAGGCGACCTTGGCCCGAGATGACGTCGAAGTCGTAACCGAGCGAGTTGCCATCAGGTACTTGGGTGAGGAGAGGGGCCATCGCTATGCACAGTCTGCCCCCGACAACGTCGTCGTACGCCTCCAGCCCGGGCGCTTACGAGCCTGGGACTTTTCCGACACCCCCATTTAGTACCTCAAGCTGGTACCTCAAGCTGGTGCGGGAAGCTGGTGCGGGCTGCTCGGGAGCGAACGTGGTGGTCCAGCCATCTTGCTCGCGTTACTGTTTCGCAGGCTCGGACGAGCCCCGAAAGTAGGCCGACGTTAGGTGCCTTACGAAGTGCGGCACAGTCGTGCAACGCGTCCCTGGCCGGCTTGTTGGAGCGGTAGCCCAGCGGACGCCTCAGGTCGGCGTGTTGCATGTAGTTTGGCGCTTATGGCGCTACAATGGCGCTATGCCCAGTGTACAAGTAAAAAATGTCCCCCCTGAGGTCCATGCCACGCTCCGGCGACGAGCCGCAGCAGCCCACCAATCGCTCCAGGAGTACCTGCGTCAGCGCCTTATCGAGGAGGCGGCCACGCCGACGGTGGACGAAGTTCTAGAGCGGGCTGGTGGCCGAGCCGGAGGGTCAGTCACGTTCTCCGAAGCCGTGAAGGCCTTGCGCGAAGACCGTGATCGTCGTTGACGCCAGCGTCCTAGCGCCAGCGCTTGGTGACGACGGCGACGACGGCGACTTAGCCAGGTCGCGCTTGCGAGGCGAGCGCCTGGCTGCTCCCGAGCTCGTAGACCTCGAAGTGCCCTCAGTCCTGAGACGCCTCCTTTCCACTGGTCGCCTACCTCTACGACGAGCGCAGCTGGCCCTGTCCGACCTTCTAGTACTGCCCCTGCAGCGGGTTCCGCACCGAGTACTGCTCCCCCGTTGTTGGGAGCTGCGAGACAACCTCTCCATTTACGAAGCCTCGTACGTCGCTTTAGCCGAGCAGCTGTCCACGGTCCTGGTTACTGCGGACAGCCGGCTAGCCAACGCCCCCGGTGTTGGGTGCGAGGTCGACCTCCTGCTACGCCCCGGCAGCTGAGCTCTTGAGCTATGCGATGCGCCCAGTCGGCACTTGCTCGACGGGAGCTGGCGCCGTCCGGGCTCCGTTCGTGAGCCTGACAGCAGCTTCCTCGGCGTAGTGGCAAGCAACCAGGTGGCCAGTAGCCACTTCCCTCAACAGAGGCTTTTCCTCTCGGCACCGGCTGGTTGCCAGCGGGCAGCGCGGGTTGTACGGGCAGCCCGCTGGTGGCGACAGCGGGGAGGGCACCTCCCCAGGCACCGCCACGAGCGGTTGCCGGCGAGCGGCATTTTCGGGCACCTTGAGCACTGAGCGGATCAGGGCCTGGGTATAGGGATGGCGGGGCTGCCCGAACAGCTCCACGGCGCTGGCTTGCTCGACGACCTCACCTAGGTAAAGCACGAGCACTGAGTCGGAAAGAAGCTGTACAACGCCGAGGTTGTGCGAAATGAAGATGTAACTTATCCCTAGCTCTGCTTGAAGGTTGCGCAACAGCTCGATGATCTGCACCTGTACGGAGACGTCGAGCGCAGACAGAGGCTCGTCACAAACAACTAGCTTCGGCCCGACCGACAGCGCGCGAGCAATGCCGACTCGTTGTTGTTGGCCTCCTGAGAGTTCAAAGGGGTAGGCCGCGCCGGCGGAAGCCGGGAGGCCTACGCGCTCGAGCAGCTCGTTGACCCTCCTGCGGCGTTCAGCCCCAGAGGCAGCGATCTTTTGGACGACCATTGCGTCCTCGATGGCAGCTGCTACGGTCATGCGCGGGTTGAGCGAGGCTAGGGGGTCTTGGAAGATGACCTGCATGTCACGCCGGCGAGCACGCAACTGCTTTGCGGGCAGCCGTGCGATGTCTTCGCCCTGGAAGATGACCTTTCCTTCGTCTGCTTCCAACAAGCGCAGCACTACCCGCCCGAGCGTCGACTTGCCTGAACCGCTCTCCCCAACGAGGCCGAGCGTCTTGCCTTCTTCCAGTTCGAACGACACATTCTCAACCGCGCGCAAGGTGCGGCCCCCCACCTTGAAGCGCTTTGAAACGCCTTCTACCCTGAGCAAAGGCTGGCTGGGCTTTGTCCCTCCCGCGCGGCCGTCAACTGGCATGAGGTTGCGCCTCCTGAGCGGTAGGGCCCTTTAGCGCCAGCCCGCGCTGAGCACCGAGCGCGGGCGCCGGGGTGAGGGCCTCCGGCTCTTGCGAGGCGAGTGCCTGGTCACCCCGGTAGCTGTGGCCAGGGCTCGCTCCTGCGGCCATGACTTCTTCAGCGTAATGGCAGGCCACTACATGGCCAGAGCTGACAGGGCGAAGCTGTGGCAGTTCTGACCAACAGCGTTCTCTCACGAAGCTACAACGCTCTGCGAAGGGGCAATAGCGGGGAGGCTCTGTCAGGGCTGTGGCCATGCCCGGGATAGCTACGAGCTCCCGGTGCTTGTCCCCCACCTCGATCACCGAACGTTTCAAGCCGATCGTGTAAGGGTGAGCCGGCTGGCAGAGGAAACGGTCGAGGGGTGCGCTCTCCATCACCTTGCCGGCGTACATGACGATAACCCGGTCGCAGAAGTTGGTCGCCACACCGAAGTCGTGGGTGATCAAGATGATGCTCATCTTTCGCTTCTCTTGGAGCTCGCGCAGCAGGGCTAGGATTTGCGCCTGCACGGTCACGTCGAGAGCAGTAGTCGGCTCATCGGCGATCAACAGCTGCGGCTCGCACGCAATTGCAATGGCTATCATGACGCGCTGGCGCATACCTCCCGAAAACTCGTGCGGGTAACTGCTAAAGCGCGCCTTGGCTTCGGGGATGCCAACTTCTTCCAAGAGCTGCAGCGTCCGGTTGAAAGCACCTCTGCGGCTGGTGTAATGGTGGCAAAGCATCGCCTCCATGATCTGGTCACCCACCCTCATCGTCGGGTTGAGGGAGGTCATGGGGTCTTGGAAGACCATCCCGACATCGCGGCCGCGGATGTCTTCCAATTGACGCCGGCGCAGCTTCAGCAGATCCTTGCCCATGAACTTCGCAGAGCCGCCTGTCACTCGGCCGTTAGAGCGCAAGAGCCCCATTATCGACAGCACTGAGACAGATTTGCCAGAGCCGCTCTCCCCCACTATGCCCAAGGTCTCGCCGGGTGCTACCGAAAAGCTGACCCCGTTGACCGCATAGATGGTCCCGCTGGCGCGCTCGAACTCGACCTGAAGCCCGTCGACCGACAGCAGGTCCTCAGCCACTACTACCTCCCCCTCAGACCGAACCAGAGCCGACGGGTACGGCGCAGGTGCCCCTCGCCCGCCTTAGGGTCGAGGGCCTCCTGGAGGCCGTCGGCAACGAAGAGGAACGACAACAATATGACAGCGAAAATGCCCGCCGGGAAGTACAGTAGCCAAGGGTAGCCGAGGACATTACCGCCAGCTTGCGCGATCATATTGCCGAACGACGGAAGCGGTGGCCGGAGGCCGAGGCCTACCAACGACAGGCTTGCCATTACCAACAAGTCGAAGGGGATGCCGAAAGCAATGGCGACGAAGATGCTGTTGGTGATGTTGGGCAAGAGGTACTTCCTTGCGATGTGGCCTGTAGAGGCACCAAAAGCACGCGCAGCTTCGACCATCTCGCCGTTGCGCATGCCGAGCACCAAGCCGCGCACCAGCCGGGCATAGCCCGCCCAGCCAGGGATGCCGATCGCCAGCAAGATGGGCAACAAGTTCCTACCGAGCGTGATGACCAAGAAAAGGCTCAAGAAATAGTTTGGGAAAGCGAACATGAAGTCGACTAGGCGCATGACGACCATGTCGACGATGCCGCCCCGCAACCCAGCCCAAAGGCCGAGGGCAACACCTATTGCGAACGACACGAGCGAAGCCCCAAAGGCGATCTCGACTGCGTTGCGGAAGCTCCACAGGACTTGGGACAACATGTCATGGCCGAGGTTGTCCGTGCCGAAGGGGAAGCGCAGCGACGGAGGTTGGTTAGCGTCCAAAAAGTTTGCCTGGGCATAGCCTTGGGGGGCAACCCAAGGCCCGATGACACCGGCGACGATGAAGGCTACGACGACTATTGCCCCAGCTACGGCAAGCTTGTTGCGCTTGTAGCGGCGCCACGCCAACGACAACTGTGAAGTGCGCCTGGGCCCTCGGGTGCTGATGCCGGCAGCTGCGGCTATAGTCGCCACTGACGCCTCCGGGCTTTCCTAGCTCTCAGGTGGCTCACTGGAGCTTCACCCTCGGGTCCAAGACGCGGTAGAGAAGGTCGACCAACAGGTTCATCCCCATAACCAGCAGGCACAGGATATAGACCGAAGTTATCGCAAGGGGGACGTCTTTGTTGGGGAACGCCTCAGCGAGCAGGCTCCCGAGCCCAGGGATGGAAAAGATCTGCTCGACCCAAAGCGTCGAGATGATGGTGAACGCGAAGGTAGGCCCAATGACAGTTACCAGGGCGACTAGTGAGTTGCGCAAGGCGTGGCGGAGCACCACGCGCTTGTGGGGCACTCCTTTGGCTTCTGCGGTACGGATGTAGTCTTGGCGCAGTACCTCTACCATGCTGCCTCGCGTGTAGCGGGTCACTGCGCCTACGTTGCCAGCCGACAGCGCCACTATGGGGAGCACCGCTTCGCCTACGGTCCCCCAACCGTTGATGGGCAGCAGCCCAGGGAACCAGACACCGAAGAACAGCACGAGCAGGACCGCGAGCACGAACGAGGGGATGGCCTGGCCGACCATCGACAGCGTCGTCAACGCAGAGTCGAGCCACGTATTGCGCTTCAGCGCTGCCAACACCCCAAGTGGCACCCCAAGCACGATGGCGAGCACGACGGCTCCGAAGGCGAGGACAGCGCTGATAGGTAGCGCTGAGGCCAACTGGTGGATTATCGGCACAGAAGGGTTTTCAAACGAAGTGCCGAAGTTGAAGGTGAGCGAGTGCCAAACGTACTTCGCCACCTGCACAATAAGAGGCTGGTTGAGGCCGTAGCGGCTATTTAGGCTGTTGAGGTACTTGTTGTAAAGGGCCGGGTCCGACACTTGCAGCTGGCTCAGGCCCTGGCCCATGTTCGCAGCGTCGTAAAAGGTGCCTGGGGAAATGTAGATCAGGACATAACCGGCACCGAGGACTAGCGAGATGGTGACGACGATCGCGACGAGGCGCTTCAACAAGTACCTGGCTAGGCCCACTGCCGGCCCCTTAGCGACGTTCCCACGCGCGATCTTGGCAACGGTGACGTACCGGCCGGCGTGGGCGGCCTTGTGACGAGCACCGTGGACTGCCTTGTGACGAGCACAAAGCTGGCGGTTGCCCCAAGGCCTGTGGGCCTGGTCACAAGGCCTGTGGGCCTGGTCACGAACGCCCTCCGGGGGGCGCGCAAGATCCCCTGATCACGAGGTTGGTAGCCAACTGGACCCTCAGGCTCGAGATCGGCCTGCCCTCGATCAGGCGCAACAGGTTGCGCACGGCGAAGCGGCCCATGTCGGCAAGAGGCTGGCGGACGGTGGTAAGTGGCGGCGTCACCAGTGGCGCGACGAGGGTGTCGTCGAAGCCCACGACGCTCACGTCTTCAGGGACACGCTTGCCAAGTTGGCGCAACGCTGCGTACGCCCCGAGGGCCTGGCTGTCATTGCCGGCAAAGATGGCCGTCGGCGGCTGAGCCAGCTCCATCAGCTCGATAGTGTGCTTGTAGCCCATTTCTTCCAAGAAGTTGCCCGGGCGCACAAGCTCGTTGTCCAAAGGCAGGTCTGCGGCTTCGAGCGCACTGCGGTAGCCCGAGAGTCGCTCGACCGTGCATATGTGCTCGGGTGGGCCACCGATGAAGCCGATGCGGCGGTGCCCCAGGGACAGCAAGTACTCCGTAGCTCCCCTCGCCCCTGCCCAGTTGGTGGCGCCAACTGAGGGGACGTCGGGGCCAAGGTCGCCAACGGGGTCAACGATGACGAACGGCACGTGCCGGCGCCGCAAGGCCTCGAGCCTGCGAGACTGCTCGGCATAAAGCACGAGTATCGCACCGTCGGTCCTGCCTTGGGACAACTTGGCCAACCACATGCGCTCCTGTTTGGCGACGTCGCGGCTGGACGAGTAGGTGCAAGACAGCACCAGCCTGTAGCCAGTTGGCTCAAGGGCGGCCTCTACCCCCCGCACGATCTCCAACGAGTAACCCGTGTCTAGTGCCGGCACTACCAGGTCGACCAGGCCGTGGCGGCTCTCGCTCCTAGCACCCCCAGACCGCTGAGGCACAAAACCTGACTGGGCTATCATGCGCTCGACACGCTCGCGAGTTTCTGGGGCCACGTCAGGACGCTTGTTGAGCACACGAGACACCGTCATAGGTGACACGCCGGCACGCGCAGCGAGCTCACGTACCGTAAGGCGCAGTGGTACCGCCGTGCCATCTGTGGGGCCGGTGTGGCCTGTACCTGTGGGCATGCTCATGACGCAACTTTAGGTGAGCAGCAGGGCCAAATGAGCCAGCCAGGTGGGGGGGGGACCTGCTTGGCCCATTGGTTTTGGCCGCTGCTGCTCGCCATCGTTAGTTTCCTTATGACCAGACGCCTACCACGCCTACCAAATAGGGCTACCCGTTGTAGTTGAGGTACTGCATCTGGTAAACGGAGCCCCAGGACCAAGGGTTCGCAATGACCCCACTGAGGCCAGGCTTTTCCAACAGGAAGGTCTCGTAGTAGTAAAGCGGCATGCCGTAGCCCTGCTGCAGCATGTAGTTGTCGATGTTGGCCGCAAGCCGGACACCCTGCTGCTCGTTGACCGTACCACCGATCTCTGCCTCCCACATATAGACATCGTGGATGGCCTTGGTCTCGTGTTGGTCTATCCAAACCTGCTCGTTGAGGCCGATGTTTGCCCCACCGTTGCCTGTGCTGTAGGAGCCCAGGAACTTCCAGGCGTTTACCCAGGCTGTGTGTTGCTCAGCAGGAGTCTTGGCCTGGTGGTACGCAGCCAAAAGGCCGTCCCAGAGCTGTTGGTCGCTCTCGGTGCCCGGGACTTCGAGCGCTAGTTCTCGGTAAGCTGCAGGTTGTTTAGCGTCCCAGGCCTCAATGTACGCGATGTCAGCCTTGGCGGCCTTTTCGAGCGGGGCCCAATCGGACGGCTTTGTACCCTCGCTCGGGTTTGTTGGGTTGCCCATTAGGGCTACGTCAGAGGGGTCGTACGCATTGTAGAAGGCCTGAGCCATGTGCTGGCGGAACCACAATGGGCCAACTGTCCCGTAGTTGTACAAGTCTTGGTTGGACTCAATGGGGAGGCTCGTTATGTCGACCCAGTTTGGCGTACCTCCACCGATGACGTAGCCAGGCTTCACGAAGGAGTTCAACCCGGCGTAAGTGATGTCACCAAATAGTGTCGCGTTTTCTGGCACGATCTGTGTGTTGATCCCGAGGTTTTGCTTGAGCTCGGCTGCTATTGCTTCTGCGACCGGGATGCTGTTCGGGCTCACGCTCGCCACCTCGGCATAGATCGTTATGGTTGGGAAGCCCTTGCCGCCCGGGTAGCCTGCCTTGGCTAGCAGTTGGCGCGCTTTTTGGACGTTGTAAGTCAGGGGGTGCTGGAGCGAGTACGTGGGCCAGCCCTTGAACCCGAAGACGTCGGTGGCGCCGGCCATGCCGGCGAGCACGTTGTCGACGATGGGCTGGCGGTCGATCGCCATAGCGATGGCTTGGCGCACGTCGAGGTTGTCGAGCGGCGAGGCCATGGTCGACTTGTCCCACTGGAGGTACTCGACCTGGTTGTCTGTCTGCACGTGCAGCTGCGCCTTCAGGCTCGGGTGGTCGAGCACGTACTTGTAGTCCGAGGGAGTCGTGATGTCTGCGATCGACAGCTTCCCCGCCAGGTAGTCTTCGACCGGCACGGTAGACTGCGGCACGAGGTTCATCTCCGAGATATTGCCTACGTTTTCTTCACCTGGGTGCCCAATGTAAAATGGGTTGCGCACTATGGTGATCTCGCCGCTAGGTACGAACGTCTTCAAGGTGTAAGGAGCGTCGCTTACGAAGTACTGCGGCAAGTACCAGTTTGTCGGGTGCGCCTCGACCGAAGGTGGGTACAGGGGCATAGAGCCGCTGGTCACCATCTCGCCCAAGATGTTGTGCGGTGCTGACAGCCTGAGCTGGATCTCGTAAGGGTTGACGACTTTTACCCCGACGGCGCTTGCAGGGGCGCTCCCGTCGTGGTAGGCGTAGGCTTCGGCCACGTAGTTCATGACGCTTGCCCACATGGCGTCGGAGCTGTTCTTGGGGGACGCTGTGCGCATCCAGGAGTAGTAGAAGTCCTGTGCTGTGACAGGAGCGCCATTGGACCACCTTGCGTTGTGGCGCAGGTAGAAGGTCCACACGAGCCCGCCGTCTGAGACCTTGTAGCCCGTCGCTATCTTGGGGACGATCTGGCCGGTCGGGCTGTAGCCGTACAAACCCTCCATCAATGTGCCCTGGTCTACAAGGATCTGGGCGGCCCAGTCGGACGGGTCCAATGTCTGTATGTACGGTGCCGCTACGGCTATCGGCACGTTTGGGACAAACGACGACGACGCGTGCTGGCTGGCCCAGCTCGCGCCTGCCGGGACTGTAGTGGCTGCCACGACGGCACCCACTGAGAGAAGTGTTGCCTTGACGCCTTTCAATTGCCCTCCCTCAAAGAGTCACACTTGCGGGCAAGACGAGCCTCCGTCCGTGACGGCCGGTCCTTGCCACCCTTTTACCCCCCCAAGCTCGCCCTCGGCCGTTAACAAACAGTACCTGCTTGGTACGTACCGAACGCTCAATGATGAATGTTACCGGCGTGCCCCAAGGTTGTCAAGGCATTGGCGGGGTTTCAAGAGTACTTGTACCGGTACAACCACGAGCTCTGCCTGCCTGCGCTTCGTCCAGGTAGGCTCAGCGCGGAAGCTCGACCAGGCGCCAGCTCAAAGGCTCGATGAGCCGTGAGCCCAACTGCTCGTCGAGCGCTTAGCCCAGCGACTCGACGGCGCCGGCGGCGCCTCGGCTCGCCAACAGCTCCAAGGACTCCTCCACCAGCTTGCGGAAACGTTCGTCTTCGGCCAGTTCTACGGGGAACACCTCCCGGAGGCCGAGCAAGGCGCCGGCCACCTCCCGAGTAGAAGAGAGCCCCGACACGGCGGAACGTAGGCGCTCGGCTAAGGGATCTTCGAGTGGGAGCGGCCGCCCCTCGTCGCTGTGCCCGGTGCTCACGTAGCGCACCCAGGCTGCGACGGCGAGGCAGGCGTGGCGGGGCTCGGCGCCCGCAGCGAGGCGCTCTGCGATCGGCTCCAGGAGCCTGTAAGGCAGCTTTTGGCTGCCGTCCATCGCCACTTGGGTCGTCCGGTGGCGCAGCACGGGGTTGGCGAAGCGCTCGAGCAGAGCTTGTTTGTAGCCCTCGAGGTCGAAACCTGGCGGCGGTGCGAGCGTCGGGGTCATGTCCTGGTCCATTAGGCCGCGGGTATAGCGGGCAAAGCCAGGCGCGCCAACAGCGTCGGCGATGAGCTCATGGCCGGCGAGCGCGCCGAGGTACGCGAGCGCCGAGTGGCTACCATTGAGCAGTCTGAGCTTCATCTTTTCGTAGGGTGCAACGTCAGCTACGAACTGAGCCCCGGCTTTGTCCCAAGCGGGCCTCGGCCCCGCGAAGCGGTCTTGTATAACCCACTGCGAGAACGGTTCTGTGACAAGGGCAGCGCGGTCTTCGAGCCCGAGCAGTTGCACCACCTTCGCGCGGTCGGTTTCGCTGGGAGCTGGCACGATACGGTCGACGACGGTGCTCGGGAAGGTGACGTTTGCCTTGACCCAGGCGGCTAGTGGGCCGCCCCTACCGGCAGGCAAGAGCTGGCAGTAGCCCTCCACGAGGCGGCGGAGCCGCTCGCCGTTGGCCGGCATGTTGTCGCAGCAGACCACCGTGACTGGCGGCGCTGAGCAACGCATGCGCTCCTCGAGGCCTCCCGCGAGCTGGCCGAGGACAGTCTGCGGCGGCCTGCCTGCAACGTCGGCTTGCAGCTCGGGGTCGTCTGCACGCAGCTCCCCTGTTGCCGGCTCCATCCGGTAACCCTTCTCCGTCACGGTAAGGGTGACGATGGCTGTAGTAGGGGAGCTCAGGCGCTCCTTCAACAGGTCACTATGCCAGCGCGCGAACAACACCTCCCTGACAGCGCCGGCGACGGTCAGCGACGTGCTGGCCGGGGAGCTCACAAGCACGCTGTAGAGGCAGTCTTGCGGCATGAGGGCGTCCGCAACGGCTGCGCTGCGTTGGGTCACCCCGCAAATGCCCCAACCCCTCTCCCCCGTCTCGGCGACTGCCTTTTGCGTGTACAGCGCTTGGTGAGCGCGGTGGAACGCGCCTATACCGAGGTGAACTATCCCAACAGAAAGTTCGCGAGGGTCGAAGCCTGGGTGCCACGACGTTGGCACCCTGGCCAGGCTGTCCAAACTGAGCCGCTCCATGGCGCCCAAGTCTTGCAGGCCCAAGCCCTCAAGACCAGTTCCGGCGCCATGGAGCAGTAGCTTGTTCAGAGATTTGTTTGTGTGCCTAGTTGCTACCTCGGCTAGCGGCCGCTCTGCTAGCGGCCGCGCCCTTGGTCGCCTTTCACGCGCCAGCAGCCTGCAGGTCGTGGTTGGCCAGCCCGTAGGCGTTCTTCAAGATCGAGGTCACGCTGGAGAAGCTCTCCGACCCGAGCCAAATCGGGCCCATCGTAGTGCCCATGTCTGTGAGCGCCTGGTTCATGCCCGGCGTGTTAGGCCAGTTCACCACGTTGCCGTGGGCCTCCTCCAAGAACGGCTCTACGTTGATGCCGTGCTTGGCCCAGTAAGCGGCGAACAGTGGGTCTAAGCTCTTTACGGCAGGCCAGATGTAGCCCCCCTCGCCCATTATCTTTTGCGAGGCGGGTGAACCGAGCCAGCGCTCGAGCTCCAACGCTTGAGCCAAGTGCTTCGAATGAGGATTAACCCCGTCTATCAGGCCGTTGAACACGCTCCACCGCCCGTCGGGGCCCGATGGCAACGGAGCGACCCCGATCTTGAACTTCTTGCCGACAAGCTCGGTGACCGGAGTGAGCTCCCAGTCGCCGGCCATGAGCATCGCAGTCTTGCCTGCGGCAAACAGAGCCTGGTCCTGGCTGCTCGGAGCCTCCCCGTTGGAGCCCAGCAGCGTCCCCGGCGCTGCTACGTGCCATTTGTACATGAGCTCGTTCAGGAAGTAGGTGGTCTTATAGCAAGCGGGCGACTCGAAGGTGACCGAGCTGGCCCAGGCCGCAGGGATCACGTGGCAGCCGTCCATCTGCCAGAAGTTTTCCCAACCCGTTTGGGCCTCGTTGTCGATGGTAACGCCGTAGGTCGCAACGTTGTTCGGGTCAAACTTGCTCGAAGCGGCGTTTACACCGTTTTTGTCGGTCGTCGCCTGCTTCAAGAACGACAGGAAGGTGCCGCCGTTGGTCGGGTTCCATGTCCACTTTGACGGGACGGACAGATGGTGCTGTGCCAGGTAGTTTTCGTTGACAAAGAAGGCGATAGTGTCCCAGTCTTTCGGGAGGCCATAAATTTTGCCCTTGTAGCTGTGCAAGGAGACCAGTGACGGGTAGTAAATTGACAAGTTCACGTGCCATTGCTTTATGTACTTGTTGAGGGGCAGTAAGTAGCCGTCCTTGATCCACGTCGACAGCCAGGGTGTGTTCACCCAGAACAGGTCAGGCCCAGTCCCTGAGGTAAATTCTTCTTGTAGCTTGGTCTGGTAGGCGCTGTAGGCAACCAAATTTATAGTTACTTGGATGCCTGGGTGGGCTTTTTCGAACTGAGCGATTGATGCTTTGTAACCAATCTCTTCGTGCGGGTCCCACAGGTCATAGGTCAGCTTCACGACCGAAGATGCTCCTGCTGGAGGCGGCAGCGCGCCGGTCAGGCCGAGCGTACCCGCAAACATAGCTCCCGCCGCGGCAAGCGACGACCATTTCTTGTACTTCATTTTGTCCTCCTTTGTAGGTACATTTACTTGCCTGAGGTAAGCTGGATAGAACGGACAATATACTTGTTGAAAACAATAAAGATAATTAGCATCGGCACCAGGGTAATAACGGACCCAACGAGCAAGAGGTTGAGGTAGCCACCGGCGCCAGGCCCAGAATTGAAGTTAGCAAGCCCGTCGGTCAACAGGTAATGTGACTGTGAGCCCATTATGACTAGGGGCCACAAGAAGTTGTTCCAAGAAAACACGAACGCTATCAGGGCGGCAGTTATAAGCACAGGGCGAGACATCGGCGCCACTACGCGCGTGAGCACCCGGAAATCGCCAGCACCGTCGATACGTGCTGCTTCTATCACATCTTGGGGTATGTTCAAGAAGAACTGCCGCATCAAAAAGATGGTGTAGGGTGTGCCCAGCGCATACGGTAGGAACACTCCCCAGTAGGTGTTGACCATGTGAAAGTAGTGCATCTCGGTGTACAGGGGGATGATGGTAACTATGTTCGGTACCATCAAAGTGGCGAGGTAGACCCAGAAAATTGCGTCGCGACCAGGAAATTTGAGCCTCGCAAAACCGTAGGCGCCGAGCATGCTGAAGAAGACCTGCCCCGTAGTGAGGGCGGCAGTGACGATGGCGGTGTTTGCCATGTAGCGGCCAAAGCCCGTCGAAACCTGTGGGTCGGAGATGAAGGCATTGGGGTAGTTGGACCAGGCTGGGTGTGTGGGCGGCACCCATGCGGGTGTAGTCAAGATGCTGCTTTCGGGTTTCAGCGAGCCGAACACGGCGAAGACGTAGGGAACGATGAACACGATCCCTACGACTGTGAGGACGCCATAGAACAGGGTTAGCTTGCTGACTTGAAATATCTTCTGGCGCAGGTCCGCGTGGGCTGGCGTCGGCGCCAGGACTGAAGGTGTGATAGCGACGGTGCTCATAGTTAGCTGTACTCGTAGGTGGTACGGTTCCTGAAGAACAGGAACTGGCCAATGCTGAACATTAGGATCACCCCGAACAAAAGGACAGAAAGGGCAGCCGCCTCCCCATAACGGGTACCCTGGAAACCGACGTTGTAGATTTGGATGCTCATAACTTGTGTCGAGGTGCCCGGCCCACCGGAGGTCAGGACGTACAGCGTGTCGAACACTTGGAACGACCCGATGACGTCGGTGATCAGGACGAAGAGCATCGTCGGGTTTAGCAGCGGGAGGCTGATCCGCCAGAACTGCCTCCACTTGCTAGCGCCGTCCAGCTGGGCAGCCTCGTACAGAGAGGTAGGTATACCTTGCAAGCCAGCGTAGAAGAAAAGCATATTGAAGCCTAGGTACTGCCAGATGTTCACCGCTGCCACGACGGGCATTGCCCACAGGCTCGACTCCAGCCATGCAGGGCCGTGGATGCCGAAAAGGGCCAGGAAACGGTCAGCGGCGCCACTTTGGGGTTGGAACACCCAGAACCAGATCAGCGCCATGGCTACAGGCGTCGACAGGTAGGGCGCCACGTACAGCACGCGGAAAAAGGCCATCCCACGGCGTTTGCGGTTGAGCATTACGGCCAACCCGAGCGCCAGCACCGTCTGTAGAGGTATGTTGAGCAGCACGTAGTAAGCGGTCACTTCCAGCGAGTGGGCTGCGTTGTCGAACTTGAAGATGCTGACCCAGTTCTGCACGCCGGCCCAGGTGAACGGCCCTGCCCCGCTCCATGTAAGGAACGACAGCACGATCACGAAAACGACCGGCACGAGGAGGAACAGGAACACCCCCACCATGCTCGGGCCGACAAAGGGCAACGCATGGAGGAACTCCGACAAGCCGGAACGTTTTTGCCTGGCGCGGCCAGTCCTGAGCACACGCTGAGGAGCGGGGGCGACCTCCGCGGCAGCTAGCGCCATGCACTTCTCACCTCCCCCGTGTGAACACGTGTAACGCCTATGCTCTCGACAGTATGCCTCCGCACCGGAACGTTGTCAAGGAGCCCCGAAGGACATGCGCTCTTGTCTTGTTGTCCTTGCACTACTGCGTCTGAGTGGGCGATAATGTCCTTAGCCAAAGAGGTTTGTACTCGCGTTCACAAGCGGAGGATTGGGCATGGTGACGAGCGAGGATGTTGCCAGGCTCGCAGGGGTGTCGCGCGCTACTGTGTCGAGGATCTTGAACGGTTCTGCCAAGGTGAGCGAAGACTTACGCCAGCGCGTGCAAGACGCAGTGGCAACGCTTGGTTACGAACCCGACCCTGCAGCGCGCACGCTCGTAGGCCGTCGCTCGCGCCAGATAGTGATCGGGTTTTTCACGCACTACGCTTGGTCTCTCGCGGGCCTCGCCCAGCCCCAGTACTACTTCTACTTGAACGTGTTGAGCGAGATCGAGCGGGTAGCCAGTGTCGCAGGTTACGACTTGATCTTGCCGTCGCACCCTCGGGACAGGGGGGGCAGCGGGTACGTGCGCGGCCTGCGGGCACGCCGGGTTGCCGGTGTGATCGTCGCAGGGTGCTCCCTCGACGACCCCCGCATCCCGGCTCTAGTGGAGGCGGAAATACCGACAGTCCTCATTGACGCGCGAGGCAGTGGCCCCCGCGCGACGTTCGTGGCCTCGGACAATGCTGGCGGCGCTCGCGCGGCCGCAGAGCACCTGATATCCCTGGGCCACGAACGCATCGCAGTCGTCGCTGGCCCTGACATCGACCTCGCTGGGTTCGACCGCGTTGTCGGTACGGCGGAAGCACTTGGGATGGCTGGCCTCCCAGCTGACCCGCTGCTCATGGCACGCATGGGCTGGAGCACCCAAGCTGGCTACGAGGCTACACGTTCGCTCCTCGAGCATGGTGTGCGCTTCAGCGCGCTCGTGGCACATTCTGACATGCTCGCCTTCGGGGCACTGCACGCCCTCGACGAGGCAGGCCTGCGAGTGCCAGAGGACGTTTCGGTGACCGGTTTCGACGACATCGACCTGGCTCGCTACACGCGACCCCCACTGACAACTGTCCGCCAGGACGTCGGTGCGATCGCGAAAGCAGCTCTCAACGCGCTGTTCGCCCTCATGGAAGGTGGCAGTGGCCAAGTTGCCCCTGTGCGCGTGCCAACACAACTAGTGGTGCGTTCTTCGACGGCTCCGGTGGGCGAACGGTTGCGCCGAATGAGCCGGCGGCCCTCACGCCGGGCTAGCTCGGTCGCGCGGTAGTTGAGGGTTCGCTAAACCCCTTGCAAGCTCCGTTAGGGCGTGCACGTTCCAAGCTAAGATGCCCAGCTCCGAGTTAGACTGTGGCGCCTTGAGCACGCACAGCAATGACGACAGCGCGCGCCCGGCGGAGGCTCCTGCCTTGCGCCTCGACCCGCTCACAGGTACCCCGGTCTTGGTGGTCCGCACCCGGCAGGGCCGGCCCAACCTCCCGAGCACGATCACGCCGGCGAACTGCCCGTTCTGCCCAGGCGGGCTGGAGGCTCCTGAGCCGTACACCGTGCGTTGGTTCGAGAACCGCTGGCCTCCGCTGCCCAATGGGCGCGCGGAGATCGTTCTCTTCTCGCCCGACCACTACCAGAGCCTCGGCTCGCTCCCCCAGGAGCAAATGGAGGCCGTAGTCGCCCTCTGGGTTGAAAGGACCAACGTGCTCGGGTCGAGGCCCGACGTCGATTACGTCTTGCTGTTCGAAAACCGGGGAGCTGACGTAGGTGCCACGATCCCGCACCCTCATGGCCAGGTTTACGGCTTCGACTTCGTACCACCAGTGCCCCTGCGAGAGCTCGAGGCCGACGAATGCGCCACCTGCCAGGAACTGTCCGGTAAGGGGCCTGCAGGGCCTTCCCACCCGGGGCGCCTCGTGGTGTCGGCGGGCGGCTGGCAGGCCTGGAGCGCCTGGGCGCCGGCGTACCCCTTCGAGCTCACGGTTGCGCCCGAGCAGCACGCCCCCGACCTGGTTTCCTCTAGCGGGCATGAGGGCCTGGCGGAGGTGCTCCGCAAGGCTCTAGGGGCCTTGGACAAACTGTTCGGCGAGGAAATGCCCTACATGTTGTGGTGCCACCAAAAGCCGTGCGACACCCGGGCGTGGCCGAGCGCGCACGTGCACTTCCACATTGCCCCGACCCGTCGCAGCAAGGGTGTGGCCCGCTACGTGGCGTCGGGCGAAGTTGGCACTGGCGTGATGTTCAACCCTGTCGCACCCGAAGACGCTGCCTCGCGCCTGCGCGAGGTCCTCGCCTAGTTCAAAGCCACATTAGCCACATGAGTAGCTCAAAACCACTCAAAACCACATGAGCCCAGCGGCAAACCATAGCCTCGCCGAACGGGCAGCCAAGGGCTTCGAGGCCGCCTTCGGCCGACCACCTGCAGGGGTGTGGTCTGCTCCTGGGCGTGTGAACCTAATAGGTGAGCACACAGACTACAACGAGGGCTTCGTCTTGCCCTTTGCCATAGGCGCCCGCACGGCAGTGGCCGCCGCGGTGTCGGGCTCGGGGGACGTGCACGCCCGCACCACCTTTTCCCCCGAGCCGGTAGCAGCCCCCATAGCTTCCATTGCACCTGGTGCCGTTTCGGGCTGGGGGGCTTACGTGCTCGGGGTGGCTTGGGCCCTAGCCGAGGCTGCAGGGAACGCACGGGCTGGCGTGTTGCCTGGAGCGGACATTTTCATCGACTCCGACGTCCCCGCAGGTTCGGGCCTCTCGTCGTCGGCTGCCCTCGAGTGCGCAGTCGCCTGCGCGCTCGACGCGCTGTGGGGCCTGGGGCTGGACCGAGCGAGCCTGGCGCTCGCCGGCCAACGGGCGGAAAACGAAGTGGTCGGGGCGCCGACGGGGATAATGGACCAGTTCGCTTCGATGTTCGGCGAAGCAGGGGCTGCCGTCTTCCTGGACTGCCGCGCCCGTAGTGCGCAAGCGGTGCCCTTCGACCCCGCTGGAGCCGGTTTGGTGGTCCTCGTGGCCGACACCCAGGAGCACCACGCTCACGCGAGCAGCGGCTACGCCGAGCGAAGGGCTTCTTGCGAAGAGGCTGCTCGCGTGGCTGGCGTGAGAGCGCTGCGGGACCTCAGCCCAGTCGAGCTGGGCCGCCTCGAGCGCCTAGTCCCTGCCGCAACGTTCCGTCGGGCTCGCCACGTCGTGACTGAGGACGCTCGCGTGCTGGAGGCAGTGCAGGCCCTGCGCACGGGTGGCCCAGCGGCGGTCGGGCCACTGCTCACGGCTTCCCACGTGTCTATGCGTGACGACTTTGAGATCACCACGCCCGCGCTCGACCTCACTGTAGAGTCAGCGCTGGCAGCCGGCGCACTCGGCGCGCGTATGACCGGCGGCGGCTTTGGCGGTTCAGCCATCGCGCTCGTCCGCAGTGGAGACGTCTCCAATGTAAGGGCTTCAGTAGAGGCGGCACTCGCCCGCGCGGGGCACAGGCCTCCCCTTTTCTCCCAGGTAGCCCCGAGCGCCGGCGCCGGCCGCGACCTTTAGTGCCTACTCGAAGATCGGTTTACGGTCCCGGGTGCGCTTGATCTCGAACACCCCATCTGTCTCAGCAATTGCCACGAAGCCGTCCCAAAGGCGCCCAGCAGCGTCGCCTTTGGGGGCAGGGCTCATGACCGGGCCAAAAAATGCGTTGCCCCGCACGCGGATCACAGGCGTGCCCACATCGAGGCCCACTTGGTCGAACGCTTCGTGGTGAGAGGCCTTGATGGCCTCGTCGTACGTGTCGCTGTCAGCCGCCTGCGCCAAGGGCTCGGGGAGCCCGACTTCGGCGAGGGCCTCTGTCAGCACGGAGGGGTCGTCGCGGCGTCCTTGGTTGTGCCAACGAACCCCGATGGCGCTGTAGAGCGGCCCCAGGATATCTGGGCCCTTTTCGGCAGCAGCGGCCGCGCAAACCCTGACCGGTCCCCAAGCCTTCTGCATCATCGCGAGGTAGTCCGGGGAGAGGCCCTCTCCTTTGTGCTGCACGAGGTTGAGGTAGGCGAGGGACATCAACTTCCACTCGACTTCGACCGGGCGTACCTTTTCGACCTCGAGCATCCACCTAGACCTAAAACAAGCGTTCCGGGTTGTCCCTGGCCCGTGGCGGTCCAACGGAGCGCCGACGGGGGTCAAACTCGGGGGCAACCAGTGGCGTGGACCGAGGGGTTGGGCCGCTTCGGGGGCTGACGGTCTC
>Ga0209061_1000555_pt1 | contig 88450 bp, 92 predicted proteins | sample Coa_R1_10_FD_187157 | JGI IMG/M metagenome (GOLD analysis project Ga0209061, IMG submission 187157) | Surface soil microbial communities from Centralia Pennsylvania, which are recovering from an underground coalmine fire - Coalmine... | ecosystem: Environmental > Terrestrial > Soil >...
GAGCACGAGGGCGTCCGCTCCCCGCCGCCCCACCAGCTGCAGCCCTCCGAGCGCGAGCACCGGCCAGCCGAGCGCGTTGAAGGGGAAGGTGTAGAGCGTCATCGCCGCCCGCACCGCGAGCTCGTCGCAGTCGGCCGGCGGCGGCGGGATCGAGAGCGTCGGGCAGACGAGCAGGTCGAACCCGTCGAGGGCCGCCTCGGCCCGCTCCACGAGCTCGGCGCGGGCGCGGAGCCCGGCCTCGTACTCGCCGTCGCCGACGGCGAGGCAGCGCTCGATCTTCGGGCGGATGTTCTCCCCGTAGAGCTCCGCGTTCTCGGCGTAGAGGTCGCGGTGGACGTCGGCCACCTCCCGCATGAAGACCGGCAGGACGTCCTCGGCGGTCGGGAAGCCGACCACGGTCGCCCGCACCGGCGCCTCGGCGCCCCAGGCGCTCGCGAGCGCGAGGTCGGCGAGCGCCACCTCGCCCACCTCGAGGCCGGCGAGCGCGCGCATCATCCGCGCGCAGCCGGCCACGTCGCGGGCCATCGGCCCCGCGTGGTCGAAGCTCGGGGCGAGCGGGAACACGCCGGCGGTGGAGACGAGGCCGTAGCTCGGCTTGAACCCGACGACGCCGCAGCAGGCGGCGGGGATGCGGATCGAGCCGCCGCTGTCGGTGCCGAGGGCCGCGTCGGCGAGCCCCGCCGCGAGCGCGGCCGCCGAGCCCCCGCTCGACCCGCCCGCCGTGCGGTCCGGGAACCTCGGGTTCGGGACCGTCCCGTAGTGCACGTTCTGGGAGGTGACGCCGTACGCGAACTCGTGCAAGTTCGTCTTGCCGACGTTCGCGTAGCCGGCGGCCTCGAGGCGCGCGACCGCGTCGGCGGTGGCCGTCGGCACGTGGTCGGCGAACACGGCCGAGCCGTAGGTCGTGCGGACGCCGGCGGTGTCGAACAGGTCCTTGACCGCGAGGCGGATGCCGTCGCCCGGCTCGAGCTCGGTGATGAAGACGTTCGCGAGCAGGGCGCGGCGTCAGACGACCGCGTCGAGGGCCATCGCGGCGAAGAGCAGCGCGAGGTACGCGAGCGAGTAGTGGAAGAGCGCGAGCGCCCGCGCCCGCGTCGTCTCGCGCAGCAGCCGCACCGCGGCCCACACGAACGCGACCCCGAGCGCGGCCGCGGCGACCGCGTAGGCGAGGCCGAAGAGGCCGAGCGCGGCCGGGACGAGCGTCGCGCCGACGAGCGCGACCGAGTACCAGGCGATCTGGCGCGCCGTCTCGCGCTCGCCGCGCACGACCGGGAGCATCGGCACGCGCGCCTTCGCGTAGTGCTCGCGGATGATCAGCGCGAGCGCCCAGAAGTGCGGCGGCGTCCAGAGGAAGACGATCCCGAACATCGCGAGCGCGGCCCAGCCGAGGTGGCCGCCCGGGGCGGCGTAGCCGACGAGCGGCGGCACCGCGCCCGCCGCGCCGCCGATCACGATGTTCTGCGGCGTCGAGCGCTTCAGCCAGCGCGTGTAGACGAGCACGTAGAAGAGGTTGCCGGCGAGCGCGAGCAGCGCGGTCGGCAGGTTGACGAGCGCGTCGAGCAGGACGAACGAGACCGCCGAGAGCGCGATCCCGAACTCGAGCGCGAGCTCGGGCGCGATCCGGCCGGCGGCGACCGGGCGGGAGGCGGTCCGGGCGCCCATCAGTCGGTCGATGTCGCGGTCGTACCAGTGGTTGAGGGCGGAGGCGCCGCCGCAGGCGAGCGCGAGCCCGCCGAGGGTGGCCGCGAGTGTGGCAGCCGGCGGCACGCCGCCGGCGCCGACGAACACGGCGGCGCCGCCGGTCAGGAGGAGGAGCGACATCACGCGCGGCTTCGTCAGCGTCACGTAGTCGCGGAGCGCCCCGGCGCCGGCGCGCGTCCCGCCGCGGAAGGCCTGCGCCGCCGCGAGCGCCGTGCTCGCGAAGGCGAGCGTCGCGAGCGCGAGGTGGGCGTCGCGGCCGGTGACGGCCGCGGCCAGGCCGAACGACGCCGTCGCCGCCGCGGTCGCCGGCAGCAGGCGGCGGGCCGAGAGCCACGCGACCGCCGCGAGCCCGACGAGCCAGGGCAGCGCGAGCGCCGCGAGCAGGCGGTGCGCCGGCTCCCAGCCGGCGGCGCCGGAGACGACGGCGAGCGCGGTCCCGTGCACGGCGCCGAGCGCCATCAGGCGCGTCCACACTCCCGGCGAGCGTCGCGGGCTCACGACCAGTGGCATCGTATAGCCGGTGGAGACCCGCACGCGGATCGAGCTGCCGCCGCACGTCCGGCCGCCCTTCGTCGTCTACGTGAACGGCGTCCCCCAGGTCGAGGGCGCCGACTACCGGGTGGTCGGCTCGACGCTCCTCTTCGAGCGCGCGCTCGCCCGGGAGGGGAAGCTCGGCTTCTGGCGCTGGCTCGCGATGTTCCTCGGGATCGCCGGCACCTACCGCAAGCACGAGACCGTCTCGATCGCCTACAGCCACGCCGGCCGGCAGCTCGTCGCGAACCTGGCGCCGGCCGGGGAGGACGAGGCCGCGCCGGCGGGGTAGCGCGGCACGCCGCGGGAGGCCGCGCTACCATGTCGCGCCGATGGCTCGCGCCGCTCTCGTCGGCCTCGCGGCCCTGGCGCTCGCGGCTCCCGCGCTCGGGGCGAGCGTGACGCGAACCGCGACCACCGCGAGCTACAAGCTCGTGCTCGACGTCGGGCCCGTCGAGACGATGTACACCCAGGCCGAGGTGCAGGCGAAGCACCCGAAGACGGGCGAGGTGATGGTCGGCGGCGGGATGGGGATGGCCGGGATGTCGATGGGGTCCGGCAACCGCCACCTCGAGGTGCACGTCTACTCGCGCGCGACCGGGAAGGTGCTCGCGAAGGCGCCGTCGTCGATCAGGCTCACCGACGAGAGCGCGATGGGCTCGATGGCGATGCCGGTGAAGGTCGGGGTCGTCGCGATGGAGGGGGTCGGCGAGGGGAGGTCCGACCTCCACTACGGGGACAACGTCCACCTGACGGTCGGGCACACGTACAAGGTGGTCGTGACGGTGGGCGGGGAGAAGGCGACGTTCACCTTCCGCGCCTAGCAGCTCGGCGGCGCCTGCCCGGCAGAGGCGCGGCCGGCGGCGGTCCGCGCCTGCTCGCCCTCGGCGCCGTGCTCGCCGCGGCCGGGCTCGCCGGGTGCGGCGGCGGAGGCGGCGGCGGAGGCGTCACGATCCAGCCGGCGCGGGTCTACCGGCTCGCCGGCTTCCAGCCGTCCGGCAGCGTCCCGGCCGGGAAGCCGGTGACCGTCTCGTTCTCGATCCGGCAGCCCGACGGCGCGACCCTGACCCGGTTTCGCACCGGGCCCGGCCCCCACACCGGCGTCCACCTGATCTACGTGCGCGCCGACCTCGCCGACATCGTCCACCACCACCCGCCGCTCCAGCGCTCCGGGGACATCGTCGACCACGTCGTCTTCCCGGCCCCGGGGCCCTACCGGCTCGTGATCGACGTCTACCCGGCCTCGTGCGGCGCCTCGACCTCGTCCGCCGCCGAGGGCGCCGCGGCGGGGGCCACCTGCAACTTCCAGCTCTTCCGCACGATCGACGTCGCCGGCGCCTACGCGCCGCAGCCGCTGCCGCCGACGACGCAGGCGCAGACGGTCGACGGCTACCGCTTCACGCTCTCGGGCGCGGCGCACCTGCGGGCGATCCAGGCGCAGCTCGTCCAGGTGCGCGTGACCGCCCCGGACGGCAAGCCCGCCGTGTTCGGCACCTGGTACGGCGCGCTCGCCCACGCGATCTTCTTCCGCCGCGGCTCGCTCGACTACTTCCACACGCACGTCTGCGCACCGGGCGCCGTGGGCTGCACGAGCGTGCTCGGCGGGACGAGGGTCACCGGCACGTCCTCGACGCCGGGCAAGCTGACGGTCGGCGTGCTCGTCCCGGTGCCCGGAACCTGGCGGCTCTTCCTCCAGGTGAAGGTGAACGGGACGGTCGTCACCGCTCCCTTCACGCTCCACGTCGCATGAGCTCGAGACGGATCGCGGTCTGGGCGCTCGCGACCCCGCTCGTCGCCGTCGGCTCGCAGCTCGCCCACGCGCTCGCCTACCGGATCGCCTACCCGCAGGCCGACGTGCGCCTCCGGGCGCTCGCCGCGAGCGGCCACGGTTACCTCGCCTACCTGCCGCTCGCGGTCGGCGTCGCCGCCGCCGCCCAGCTCGCCGGGTTCGCCGCGCTCGCCCTCGACGCCGCCCGCGGCCGGCGCCTCCGCCCCCTGCCCCGGTGGGGCTTCGCCCTCCTGCCGCCGCTCGCGTTCGCCCTCCAGGAGCTCGCCGAGCGGGCGCTCGCCGGGGACGGGCTCGCCTGGTGGGTCGTCCGGCTCCCGACGTTCCGGATCGGGCTCGCGCTCGAGCTTCCGGTGGCGCTCCTCGCCTACCTGCTCGCGCGGGCGCTCCTCGAGGCGGCCGGCGCGGTCGGCGGCGTGCTCGCCACGCCGCCCGCGGCATCCGCTCCCGTGCTCCTCCAGGGCCGCGCGCCGCGGCGCCGCGGCGTCCTCGCCCCGCGCCGGGCGCTGCTTCGGCTCGGCTCCTGTCAGCGCGCGCCGCCCGCCGACCGGCTCGCGTGAGCGCCGCGGCGCGCCGACCCGGCCGCCGCACCCCTCTGTCCACGGCGACGAAAGGAGAGCCCGTGAAGCAGCTCCCCGCGCTCCTCGCGGCCGGGGCGGCCGCGCTCCTCGCGGCCGGCCCCGCCGCGGCGCACCCCCGCCTCAGCCCGCCCGTCTCCGTCGCGGGCGCGCTCCAGCTCTACAGCCTCGCGGTCCCGACGGAGAAGGCGAACGCGACCACGACGAAAGTCGTCCTCACCGTCCCGCCGGGCTTCGGGATCGACTCGTTCGTCCCGAGCCCGGGCTGGACCCGGGTCGAGCGGTCGACCGGCTCGGGCGAGGGCGCCGTCGTCACGCAGGTGACGTGGACCGGCGGCCGCGTGCCGACCGGGGAGGACGCGCTCTTCCAGTTCCTCGCCGAGCCCGCGCGGCCCGGCACCTACGCGTTCCGGGTCGAGCAGACCTACTCCGACGGCGAGGTCGTCGACTGGGCCGACCCGGAGACGGGCGAGAGCCCGGCGCCGACGATCGCCGTCGAGCGCTCGCTCGGCGGCGGCAGCTCGACGCTCGCGATCGTCGCGCTCGCGGTCGGCGCGGTCGGGATCCTCGTCGGCGGGATCGCGCTCGCCACCCGCGGAGGCAGGCCGCTCGCGTGACCGGGCGCGGGCGGATCCTGCCGGCGCTCGCGGTCTGGGCCCTCGTCGTGCTGCTGCCCGCGGCGGCCTCCGCCCACGCCTACCTGCTCGAGACCGTCCCGGCGGCGAGCGTGATCCTGAACGCGCCGCCGCGGCAGGTCGCGCTCACCTTCGACGAGGCGGTCGAGCCGCGCTTCGCGATCATCTCCGTCACCGACGTCGAGGCCCGCTCGGTGACCGCGGGGCCCGTCGCCCGCTCGCCGTCGAACCCCGACACCCTGGTCGTCCCGCTGCGGCGCGTCGCGGAGGGCTGGTACCTCGTCTACTGGCGCGCGATCTCGATCGACGGCCACCCGGTGCAGGGTGCGTTCACGTTCGCGGTCGGTCCGAACGCCGGTCCCGCGCCCCAGTTCCGGATCCCCCACGTCTCGGCGTCGGCGACCTCGACGCCGCTCCTCGTCCTGCGGTGGCTCGTCTTCCTGACGACGATGACGGCGGTGGGCCTCTTCGTGCTCCGGATGCTCGTCGCGCGGCCGCTCGTCCGCCGCGTGGAGGGGACGACCCTGCGCGACGTCTCGGGCGCGCTCTTCGCCTGCTGCGCGCTCGCGTTGGTCGCGATCCCCGCCTACGTCGAGGAGTCGACCGCGATCGACTCGCTGCGCTCCTTCTACGCCTTCGGCGCGCTCGTCCCGCTCTGGCGGACGACCTCGTTCGGCCGCGGCTACGTCGACCTGGAGCTCTGCTTCGCGCTCTTTACCTTCGCGGCGGCGGTGGCGGTGTGGCTCGACCGGCCCGAGCGGCCGCGTCGCTCGGTCGCGGCGCTCCTCTCGCTTTCGGGCGCGCTCGCGGCGGCGGCGGCGGTCCTCGCGCTCCCCGGGATCGCCGGCCACGCCGCGCAGACCGCCCCCCGCGGCGTCGCCCTCCTCCTCGACTGGCTCCACCTCGCCTCCGGCGCGGTCTGGATCGGCGGCCTGGTCGGGCTGCTCGTCCTCTGGGCGAGCCTGCCGGCGGCCCGGCGCGTCGCGGGCCTCGCCGTCGCCGTGCCGCGCTTCTCGCGGGTCGCGCTCGGGTCGGTCGCGCTGCTCCTCGGGACGGGCGTCGGCGCGACCGTCCTCCACCTGCCGGTGCTCGCGGCGCTCTGGCAGACGAGCTACGGGGTCGTCGTCCTCGTCAAGATCGGGCTCCTGGCCGGCGCGGTCGCGCTCGCCGCCGGCAACCTCCTCCGCTCGAGGCCGCGCCTCGTCGCGGCGCGCGAGCGGCCCGAGCTCGGCCTGTCGGCCGCGCGGCTCCTGCGCGTCCTCGTCGGCGGCGAGGCGGCGCTCGTCGCCGGCGCGCTCTTCGCCGCCGCCACGCTCTCGAGCCTCGCGCCGCCCCCGCCGGCGTTCGCGGAGGAGGGCGCCGCGCTCGAGCGGGTCGGGCCCGGGCGCGTGCTCTCGACCGTCCACGTCGCGGGCTACGCGCTCGGGCTCGCCGTCGACCCGAACCGGGCGGCAGCGCCGAACCGGTTCACCGTCGAGCTGTCGAAGAACGGCCGCCCGGTGCGCCACGCGAGCGTGACGGTGTCGTTTGCGATGCTCGACATGACGATGCCGACCCAGGAGTACGAGCTCACGGAGACGAAGCCGGGGACGTACACACGCGCCGCGCCCGCGCTCGTGATGGTCGGCAACTGGGGGCTCACCTTCCACGTCTCGCCGCCTGGGGGCGAGCCGTTCACCGCGCTGATCGTCGACCACGCGAGCGGATGACGCTCCGGCTCGTCGCGGCCCTCCTCGCCGCGTGCGCCGGCGGCGCCGCGGCGGTCCTCGCCATCCTTCTCCTCCAGCATGCGCTCGCGTAGCTTCCTGCCGCGGTCGCTCGTCGCGGTCGCGCTCGCGGCCGCCGTCCTCGCGCCGGCGGCCTTCGCCGACGGTGACCCGGCGAGCGACTACCTGATCTCGCAGCCGGTGTTCCTCCCGTTCACCGCCAAGGTCTCGTCGTCGAGCGCGCGTGCGCTCGTCGCCCTCGTCGACGACGCGAAGAGGAAGGGGTTCCCGCTCAAGGTCGCCGTCATCGGCGACGCGTACGACCTCGGCGCGGTCCCGTCGCTCTTCGGCCGGCCGCAGCAGTACGCGAGCTTCCTCGGGCAGGAGGACGCCTACTTCTTCCGGGCCGAGCTGCTCGTCGTCATGCCGCAGGGCTACGGGCTCTACGAGCGCGGGGGCGTCCCCCCGGGGGACGCGGCCGCCGTCGCGGCGCTGCCGAGGCCCGCGAGCGCGAGCGGGGACGACCTCGTCGCCGCCGCCATGGATGCCGTGCGCGCGCTCGCGAGGCGGCGCGGCCTGACGCTCTCGGCCGCCGGCGGCTCGCTGCCCTCGCAGTGGCGGGACCGGATCGTGATCGTCGCCGCGGTCGCCGCCCTCTGCGCGCTCGGCGTCGGAGCGCGGCTCGTGCTGAGGCGCCGGTGACCGTGAGGAGGCGGTCGTTCTCGCGCCGCACGCGCCGCTGGCTCGCGCTCGCGCTCGCCGGAGCGCTCGCGCTCGCCGTCGTCCTCGCGGTCGTCCTCGCGCGCTCGGCGTCCCCGCCGACGCGCGTCGTGACGATCCCCCGCGCCGACCGGGGCGCGTCGACGGCGCTCCTCCGGGCGGCCGAGGCCCTCGACTACCGGCCCTCGAGCGAGCCGGGCGCGGGGAGGATCGAGAGCGCACCCGCCGCCGCCGCCCCGTCGCCGATCGCGCGCGACCTGCTCCCGGTCGGCTCGCCCGCGCCGCCCTTCCGGCTCCGAACGCCCACCGGCGTCGCCGTCTCGCTCCACGACCTGCGCGGCAAGGCGGTGCTGCTCGAGTTCTTCGCGACGTGGTGTCCCCACTGCGCCGCCGAGGCGCCGCACCTCGCCACGCTGTACGCCCGCCTCCCGCATGACCGCTACGCGTTCGTCGCGGTGAACGCCGACGACGAGGACGCCCCGAGCGTCCTCGCCTACCACGTGTGGTTCGGGCTGCCCTTCCCCGCGCTGCTCGACCCGCGGCCGGCGACCGTGCGCTTCCCGGCTCACGGCGGCCTCGGGCCGGTCTCGTCCCGCTACCGCGTCGCGGCGTACCCGACCTTCTACGTGCTCGACCCGCGCGGACGGATCGTCTGGCGCTCCGACGGCGAGCAGCCGGACGCGCTGCTTTTGCGCGAGCTGCGGCGCGCCGCCGGCTGAACGGTACCGTGTCGTCCGTGAGCGTCGTCTTCCGGGAGGGCGGCAGGCACGGTCCGTTCTCCCCCCGCGAGCCCGTCGTTCGGCCCGCCGACAAGGCGGTGCGCCGCGCCAACCTGCGCCGCATCCTCGGCCTCTTCTCCCCGTACAAGCTGAAGCTCGGCACGGTCTGTCTCCTGATCGTCGGCGCGTCGGGGCTCGGGGTGATCCCCGCGTTCCTGATCAGGGCGCTCTTCAACAACGCGATCCCGTCCGGACGGCTCGGGCTCACGAGCATCCTCGTCGGCGCGATCGCGGGGATCTCGCTCCTCACCGGGGCGATCGGCGTCGTCCAGTCGTACCTCTCGACGCAGGTCGGCCAGGACGTGATGCACGACCTGCGCACGGCCGTGTACCGGCATCTCCAGCGCCTGTCGCTCGCGTTCTTCACGAAGACCCGCACCGGCGAGGTGCAGAGCCGGATCGCGAACGACATCGGCGGGGTCGACAACGTGCTCACCTCGACCGCGACGTCGATCATGTCGACGGTGACGACCGTGATCGCCACGGTCGTGGCGATGTTCCTCCTCGACTGGCGGCTGGCGCTGCTGTCGCTCGGGCTGATGCCGGTGTTCGTCCTCGTCACCCGCAAGGTCGGCGAGGCGCGGCGGAAGGTCGCGACGACGAGGCAGGAGTCGATGGCCGACATCTCGGCGCTCGTCCAGGAGTCGCTCTCCATCTCCGGCATGCTGCTCGGGAAGACGATGGGGCGCTCCGCCGAGCTCGCGCAGCGCTTCGAGTCCGAGTCGCACCGGCTGGCGGGCCTGGAGGTGCGCAGCCGGATGACCGGCCGCTGGATGATGGCCGCGGTCCAGACGACCTTCGCGGTGATGCCGGCGGCGATCTACTGGCTCGGCGGCTTCGAGGTCGCCCACGGGAGCTCCCCCCGGCTCGTGATCGGCACCGTGACCGCGTTCACCACCCTGCAGACGCGCCTGTTCGCGCCGATCGGCAGCCTGCTGAGCGTCTCCGTCGACGTGCAGAGCTCGCTCGCGCTCTTCGACCGGATCTTCGAGTACCTCGACCTCCCGGTCGACATCGAGGAGGGGACGCGCACGCTCGCCTCGGTCCGCGGCGACGTCCGGCTCGAGCAGGTCTCGTTCCGGTACGGCGCCGGGGCGTGGGCGCTCGCGGACGTCGACGTCGAGATCCCCGCCGGGACGACGACCGCGATCGTCGGCGAGACCGGCGCGGGCAAGACCACCCTCGGCTACCTCGTCTCGCGGCTCTACGACCCGACGCGAGGCCGCGTCACGATCGACGGGGTCGACGTGCGCGAGCTGACCTTCGACTCGCTTGCGGCCGCCGTCGGCGTCGTCTCCCAGGAGACCTACCTGTTCAACGCGACCGTGCGCGAGAACCTCCGCTTCGCGAAGCCGGACGCCTCCGACGAGGAGGTCGAGGAGGCCGCGCGCGCCGCGCAGATCCACGACCTGATCGCGTCCCTGCCGGACGGCTACGACACCGTCGTCGGCGAGCGCGGCTACCGGTTCTCGGGCGGCGAGAAGCAGCGGATCGCGATCGCGCGCGCGATCCTGCGCAACCCGCCGATCCTCGTCCTCGACGAGGCGACCTCGGCGCTCGACACCCAGACCGAGCGCGCGGTGCAGGAGGCGCTTGCGCGGCTCGTCGAGGGGCGGACGACGATCGCGATCGCCCACCGGCTCTCGACGATCCGCGACGCCGACCAGATCGTCGTCCTCGAGGGCGGCCGCGTCGTCGAGGTGGGAACCCACGACGAGCTGATCGCCCGCGGCGGTCGCTACGCGGCGCTCGCGGCGCGCGACGCCGACCTCGTCCGCGTCCCGGACCTGGCCGGGCTCGCGTGACCCGGCCCGGCGCCGTCGCCGCGAGCGCGGCGTCCTAGCAGGCGACCTTCTTGCCCGAGGCGAGGTCGGCGCAGGTGGCCGAGGTCGCCTGCCAGCGCACGCCGCCGGTCGAGCGGTCGATCGTCACCGCGATCCCGAACACGCCCTTCAACGACTGCGCCGCGTGGACGAAGCGGGCGGTGCAGCGCGCACGGGTGGAGGTCGGGCTCGGGATCCAGCAGCTCACCCTCGTGAACGCGTATCCCTTGTACGTCCGCGCGAGCGCCCCCTTCAGCGCGCGGGCGAGCATCGCCTCCTGGCCGCCGCCGGCGAGCGCGGGCGCCGCGAGGGCGAGCGCCGCCGCCGCCACCGTCGCGGGCCTCAGCACGGAGTGCGCTTCCCGGTCTTCGCGACGAAGCAGGTCGGCGAGGCGGCGGTCCAGGTGAGCGTCCCGGACGCGTGGATCGTCGCGGTCACCGGGTAGTAGCCCTTCACCGGTCCGGCCGTGAAGTGCGCGACGCAGTGCGCGGTCACCCCGCTCGACGGGAGCTTGCAGGTGAGCGCGGTGAGCTTCACGCCCGGCGCCTTCTTCGCGAACACCTTCGCCATCTGCGCCTTGAGCGAGGCCTGGAGCCGGAGCTGCTCGGGGTTCGTCGCCGCGGTGGCCGCCGCGCAGAGGGCGAGCGAGGCCGGGAGGACGACGAGGGCCGTGCGCATCGCCCGGCCATGGTAGCCCGGCCGGTCACGTTTTACGTTCCCCTAACCGAGCCGCGTGCCCATCGCGTGCAGTCCTCCCCTTTAATACGGGGCGGATGTCGACCGCCGGGTTCGTCGCCCAGTACCGGGGCCCGTTCGGCAAGCAGCAAGCCGAGCGCCTGCTCTGGCGGGCCGGCTTCGGCGCGAAGGCCGGGGAGGCAGAGGCGCTCACGCACAAGGGGCTCGTCCACGCGGTGCACTCGCTGACGCGGCCGGCGCCGTACGCGCTCAGCGGACCCGAGCCGGTCGACGAGCACGGGCGCCCGATCGCCCCGTTCGACGCGGTCGGGCACGACCACCTCTTCTGGCTCGACCGGATGGTGCGGACGAACGCGCCGATGATCGAGCGGATGGCGCTCGTGTGGCACGATTGGTTCGCGACCTCGAACCTCGGCGTCGGCTCGCAGCGGCTGATGCTGAACCAGAACGAGATGTTCCGCGCGAACGCGCTCGGCTCGTTCAGGGACCTGCTGCTGAACGTCACCCAGGACCCGGCGATGCTCGTCTGGCTGAACGGCAACCAGAACGTCAAGCAGCATCCGAACGAGAACTACGGCCGCGAGATGATGGAGCTCTTCACGCTCGGCGCGAACCGCGGCGCGTACACCGAGACCGACGTCCGCGAGAACGCCCGGGCCCTCACCGGCTGGCAGGGCAGCGTCGTCAACCGACAGCCGACCGCGTTCACGTTCAACCCGGCGCGCCACGACCCGGGCCCCGAGACGATCTTCGGGAAGACCGGCAGCTACATGTGGACGGACTCGTGCAACCTCTGCCTCGCCCATCCGCTGCATCCGTCGTTCTTCGTCACGAAGCTCTGGAGCTACTTCGTCCCGACGCCGCCGGACGCCGCGACGGTGAAGGGCCTGTCGGCGCAGTACCTGAAGGACGGCTACAAGGTGCTCGGCGTCGTCGAGTCGATCCTGATGCACCCGGACTTCTACAACGGGCCGCGCATGGTCAAGTCGCCGGTCGTGCTGAACGCGGGCCTGCTGCGGATGCGCGGCGAGTACATCACGAGCTCCATCTGGTGGTCGCTCGGCCAGATGTCGGGACAGCAGCTCTTCTACCCGCCGGACGTCGGCGGCTGGGACGAGACGCGCTGGCTCGACACCGCCACCTACCGGGGGCGCTGGTTCATCGCCGCGCTCGTCCAGGGCGCCGACACCCCGACCGACACGCCCGACGACCCCGCGCAGATCGTCGCGCGCTCGATTGCCTTCTGGGGCAACCCGACCGTCTCCCAGACGACGCAGACGCTGCTCGCCGAGTTCGCCCGCGCGCAGATCAAGCGCGGCGCCCGCCTGGGCGACGTCGAGACCGCCGTGCGCCGCCTCGTCGCCTCCTCCCCCGACCTCCAGACCGCCTAGGAGCGCCATGTCCTGCTACGACTGCAGCCGAGCCGACCTCCTCCGCCGGGCCGTCGCCCAGGCGGGCCGCGGGCTGCCGGCGATCGAGCCGGGGATGCCGCTGCCGGCCGGCACCGGGCTCACCCGCCGGGAGTTCCTCTCCCGGAGCGCCGGGCTCGCCCTCGCCGTCTACGGCGGCGGCGCCCTCACCGGCGAGGCGTTCGACCACGGGATCGCGCAGGCGGCCACCGACCAGGCGGCCGGCCAGAACGTCCTCGTCTCGATCTTCTTCAACGGCGGGATCGACGGCCTCTCGGTGCTCTTCCCGGCGGGCGACCCGCGCTACTACGCGCTGCGGCCGAACCTCGCGCTCCCCCAGAGCGCCGGCCGACCGTTCGGCGAGGACGACCGGCTGCGCTGGCATCCGGCCGCGAGCGGGCTCGCGACGCTCCACGACGAGGGGAAGGTGAACGTCATCCCGGCCGCCGGCTACGCGAACGCCAGCCAGTCGCACTTCACCGCGCGGCACTACTACGAGGTCGGCGCCACCGACGCGACCCTCCGCACCGGCTGGCTCGGGCGCTACCTCGACGTCGTCGGTACCCCGGACAACCCGCTCCAGGGGCTGACGCTCGACGTCGCGCTCCATCCGTCGCTCGCGACCGCGAAGATGCCGGTGGCGACGCTCGCCGCCGCCGACCAGTACCTGTTCGCCCCGCCCGGCCTGCCGCCGCACCCGCTCGAGGCGTCGATCCTCCAGGAGGCGGCGAACATCGGCGCCGCGCACGCGACCTCGAGCGACCCGGCGCTCGCGACCGCGGGGTCGATCGCGTACGAATCGCACCACCTCTACTACCAGCTCGGCAACTTCAAGTACGGGTTCAACAGCCCGGTGCCGTACCCGAGCTCGTCCGACCCGTTCCCGCACCGGCTCGCCGGCCTCGCGGCGATGATCGCGGGCGGGCTGCCGCTGCGCGTCGTCGGGCTGACCGTCGGCCACTTCGACACCCACGCGACCCAGGCGGCGTCGCTCCAGCGCGACCTCCAGCTCGCCTCCGACTCGATCCTCGCCTTCCAGCGCGACCTCGAGGCGCGGGGGATCGCCGACCGGGTGCTGATCCACGTCTGGTCGGAGTTCGGCCGCCGCGCGCAGGAGAACGCCTCCGCCGGCACCGACCACGGCTCCGCCGGGATCGGCTTCCTGATCGGCACCAGGCTGAAGGGGCAGATGATCGGATCGTTCCCCGGCGTCACCGGCGGGCTGGACAGCGCCGGGAACCTCGTCCCCACCTCGGACTTCCGCGCCGTGCAGGCGGCGATCCTCGAGCAGTGGCTCGGCGCCGACGGGAACCGGATCATGCCCGAGGCGCAGCCCTTCCAGCGGCCGCAGCTCCTCAGGTGAGGGCGGCGCTCGCGGCGGCGGGCGCGGCGGCGGTCCTGCTGGCGCCGGCGGCGGGCGCGGCGGCGGGCCCGGCGCGGGTGCAGGTGACGGCGAAGGAGTTCTGGTTCGCGCTCTCGCGCGGGACGGTCGTCGCGGGGCCGGCGATCGTCGAGCTCTACAACCTCGGTGAGGATCCGCACGACCTGCGGATGGAGCGGCTCGGCGGCGGGCGCCTCTGGAAGACGCCGATCGTCTACCCCGGTGCCTACTACGACCTCGCGGCGACGCTCGTCCCCGGCCGCTACCGGCTCTGGTGCGGGATCGCGAACCACGCCCGGCTCGGGATGACCGCGATCCTCCGCGTCGTCCCGCGCGCGAAGGGCCGCTGAGCCGGGCGCGGCGACGAACCGGCCGGGCCCGGCGGGCGAATCTGCCAAGGTGACCCCGACCGTGCCCCGCGCGCTCGCCCACCTCTCCGACGAGGCCGTCGTCGCGCTCTGCGCCCGCTCGGACGAGGTCGCGCTCGCCGAGCTCTACGACCGCTACGGGCGCGCCGCCTACGGGCTCGCGCTCCGCGTTCTCCGCGACGAGGCGCTCGCCGAGGACGCGGTGCAGGAGGCGTTCCTCGCGCTCTGGCGCGGAGCGGCCCGCTTCCTGCCCGAGCGCGGGAAGGCGAGCACCTGGATCCTCACCCTCGTCCACCGCCGCGCGGTCGACGCCGTGCGGCGCGAGCAGCGCCGCCGCGCCGAGCCGCTGCCCGCGGCCGAGGAGGCCTCGCCCGCGGGCGTGCACGAGGAGCTCTGGCTGCGCCTCGAGCGGGAGCGGGTGCAGGCGGCGCTCGCGCAGCTACCCGACCGCCAGCGCGAGGCGCTCGAGCTCGCCTACTGGGGCGGGTTCACCCAGTCCGAGCTCGCCGAGCGCCTCGGCGAGCCGCTCGGCACGATCAAGAGCCGGATGTTCACCGGGCTCGCGCGGCTGCGCGAGCTCCTGGAAGGGGAGGCATGGGCGACGACGCCGTCCACGACCTGACCGCCGCGTACGCGCTCGACGCGCTCGAGCCAGAGGAGGCGCGCGCCTACGAGCGCCACCTCGCCGTCTGCGCGCGCTGCCGCGAGGAGGTCGCCTCGCTCCAGGGCGCGGCGGCGGCGCTCGGCTACGCGGCCGCCCCGGTCGTCCCGCCGGCCGGCCTGCGCGAGCGCATCCTCGCCGCCGCCGGGGCGGAGCGCCGTCGGCCGGCCCCGCCGCCGCGCCCCCGCTTCTGGTCGCGGCCGCGGCCGCTCGCCGCCGCCGCCGCGCTCGCCCTCGCCGCCGCGGTCGCGCTCGGGGCCTGGGACGTCTCCCTGCACGACCGGCTCGGGCGGGCGGGCGCCCTCCGCGGCGTCGCGCTCACGGGCGCGGCCGGGTCGGTCGTCGTCGGCGCCGACGGCGGCGCGGTGCTCGTCGTCGCCGGGCTGCCGGCCGCGCCGGCGGGGAAGACCTACGAGGCGTGGGTGGTCGCGGGCGGGCAGGCCGAGCCGGCCGGGCTCTTCGCCGGCGGCGGCCGCGCGATCGTCGTCCGGCTCGCCCGCCCGCTGCCCGCCGGGGCGGTCGTCGCCGTCACGCTCGAGCGGGCCGGCGGCGCCCTTCACCCGACGCGGCCGCCGATCCTCACCTCGAGGCCGGTCTGAGCGCCCTCGGCCCGGGTCGCACCCGCGCGGCCGGGCCGTGGCGGGGTAGAACGGTCGGCATGAACCGACACATCCCACTCCGGCTGCTCCTCACCGTCCTCGCGCTCTCGGGTGCGGCGGCCGCGCTCGTCGGCTTCGCCTCCGGCCGGGCCTCCACCTCGACCCGGGCGGCGGTGCCGTCCGGCAACGTCGGCGTGCTCCTCCAGAACGCGTTCGTCAGCGTGTTCCGCAAGGTCTCCCCGTCGGTCGTCCAGATCCAGACCCCGCAGGGGCTCGGCTCGGGCGTCGTCTTCGACGCGAAGGGCGACATCGTCACGAACGACCACGTCGTCGGCGGCGCGACGGCGTTCACCGTCATCACCGCGAGTGGCGACCGCCTGAAAGGCACCCTCGTCGGCGAGTTCCAGCCCGACGACCTCGCGGTGATCAGGGTGCGCGGGGCGAAGCTCCGCCCGGCGACGTTCGCCGATTCGTCGAAGCTCCGCGTCGGCGACATCGCGATGGCGATCGGCAACCCGCTCGGGCTCGCCTCCAGCGTCACCGAGGGGATCGTCAGCGCCCTCCAGCGGCAGGAGCCGGAGGGGAACGGCGTCGTCCTCCAGAACGCGATCCAGACGAGCGCCCCGATCAACCCCGGCAACTCGGGCGGCGCGCTCGTCGACATCGGCGGCGAGGTGATCGGGATCCCGACGCTCGCGGCGCAGGATCCCCAGCTCGGCGGCGCCGCCGCCGGGATCGGCTTCGCGATCCCGAGCAACACGGTCAGGAGCATCGCCTCGCAGATCGTCGCCTACGGCCACGTGGTCAACTCCGGCCGGCCGTACCTCGGGATCGAGATCGGCGACACGGGGAACGGCGTCTACGTCGGCAAGGTGAACGCCGGCAGCCCCGCCGACAAGGCGGGCCTCAGGGTCGGCGACGTGATCGTCGCGCTCGACGGCAAGCCGACCGTCACCTCGGACGACCTCGGCACGCTGCTCGCGGCCCACAAGCCCGGCGACGTCGTCACCCTGAAGGTGCGCCGCCAGGGCGGCGCGACCGCGACGCTGCGCGTCCGGCTCGGCGAGTTCCCCGGCGGCTCGTAGTCCGGCTCGGTGGGTGCCGGGGACCCGGCTCCGGCACCCCCGAAGCCCTACGTACAGGCCGCCTGCGGCCCGCAGCCGGGCTTGTCGTCGGCGAGCGGGATGCCCTCCGGCCCCTTGCCGCGGAAGGCGTCGCGGAAGGCCGCGAACGCCTTCTGGTCGAAGCGCGAGCACACGGCGATGTGGCCCATGCCGTAGTCGATCTTCCCGTGCACGGGGCGGTAGTAGGTCGCCGGGTCGCCTGTCCAGGCGGTGAGGGCGATCTTGTCGTCGAGGCCCGCGATCGGGGTGCCGAAGACCCCGACCGGCTGCTCGTCGTAGAACGCGTTCAGCTCGTCGACGGTCGAGCGCGGCACCTTCGGTCCCCACCAGATGACGACGCCGCCGTGCTCCTCGTTGTGCACGACCTGCCGCGGGTTGACCGGGCTGCGGTAGAAGCCCCACACCGCCCACAGCCCGTAGTGGGCGCCGGCCGAGGGCGGGAACGTGCTCCAGAGGCCCTTCGTCGGCGTCGAGAGCGTCGGCACGTCGGCGTGGTAGTTCAGCTTGTCCCTCCTCGGCGGCAGCGGGGGAACGTCGCGGTAGGTGCAGCCGGCCGCGAGCATCGCCGCCTTCACCGCGGCCGTGCTCCCCGCCGAGCTCCCGCCGCCGCCGACCGCGAGCACGACCGCGACGATCCCGGCGGCGACGACCGCGGCCCCCGCGCCCCAGCCCCAGGCGGGGAGCGCGGCGAGCGGCGAGCCGCTCGGTGCCCTGCCCCGCCGCCGCGGCGCCTGGACCGGCGGGCGCGGCACCTTCGCCTTCTTCGCCACGGACGACAGCTTACGCACTCCTGCCGCCGGCGCCTGGACGGACGCGGCCGGCCGGGTGGCCGGGCCGGGGCGAGCGGGCTACCGCGCCCGGCGGAGGGCGACGACCGCCGCGGTCGCGGGCACGAGCGGGAGCCAGAGGTTGAAGATGCGGTAGGCGACGACGCAGGCGACCGCCGCCGGCAGCGCGATCCCCGTCCACATGAGCGTGAACGGGAGCATCGTCTCGACCGCCCCCGCGCCGGCGAGCGGGAGCGCGCGCCGGGTGAGGGCGTAGCCGCTCGCGTAGCCGAGGACGATCAGCGCCACGCTCGGCCGCCCGTCGGGCCAGAAGACGGCGAGGCAGGCCCAGAGCACGAAGATGTCCGCCGCCCAGTACACCCCCATCCCGAGCAGGGCGAGGGCGCCGCTCGGAAGGGTGCGGACGAGCGCGATCGCGTGCGCGATCCCGTCGAGCGCGTGCGCGAGGCGCGCCCGCCAGCCGCGGGCCGACGCGAGCGAGCGGCGGCGGCGGAGGAGCGGGAGCGCGACGAGCGCCCCGGCCGGGAGCCCGATCGCCCACGAGAGCGGGATCCCGACCGTGCGCGCGCCGCTCGCGAGCAGGAGCAGCGAGACGGCGAAGGCGGTGGGCGCGAGCACCGCGTACTCGAGCGTGCCGAGGCTGAGCGCGCGCACGCGCGCCTCGCGCCGGGGCAGGCCCGCCAGCTCGAGCGCGTCGACGTCGAGCGCGAACCCCCCGCGCGGGATGAAGAGGCCGAAGCCGCCCGCGACCAGCGCGCCGACGTGGGCGAGCCGCAGGTCGGCGCCCTGCTCGGCGGCGGCGCACTCGCGGTAGGCGAACATGTAGCCGAGGTAGCTGACGACGGTCGCTCCGAAGGCGACCGGCAGCCACAGGAGGTGCGGGTGGGCGAGGCGGTGGAGGACCTCCCGAGGGCCGGCGACGAACCCGACCCCGACGACCGCGCCGGCCGCGAGCGCGGCGGCGATCAGGACGAAGGCGAGCGTGTGCGCCGGGTGCTGCTCGAGGTACGAGGAGGCGAGCGCCCGGCGGAGGCGGCTCGCGGCGGAGGGCGCGGGGGTGGTCACGGGCTCAACGTCGGTCGGGTGTCGCGGTTCCTTGAGGCTGCTCGGGCGGCGCCGGCGGGGCCCCGCCGGCCTCCCGGTCCCCGTACGTGATAGCGGTTGCGCAGACGGCGCCGCGCGCCTCCGCCTCGTACGGGTTGTCGGCGTAGCCCGTCCGGAGGTACGAGAGCGGCATCGCCAGCGGCCGGTGCTGCAGCTGCCAGACGTGGCAGAGCTCGTGGCAGAGGAGGTCGTCCCCGGCTCGCTCGGGCGGCTCCCGCAGCAGGATCGTGTTCCAGGCCGCGTACCCGTCGAAGCGCCGGAACCACGGGAGCCGGAAGAGGCGCGGCACGACGAGGACGCGCACGCGCTCGATCCGGACCGGGGTGGGGTAGAGCCGCAGGCGGTCGAGGCGCGCCTTCGCCCGCTCGAGGGCGGCGCGGCGGTCGGCGGTTCCGGCCACCCCCGTAGGTTGCCCGAGACGGGCGCGAGCGGCTATCGTTCCGTCCGAACGTGGCACGGGTTCTGCTCGTTGCGCTGGCTCTCGTTCTCGTCCCACCCGCCTCCGCGGCGCAGCGTCGCTCGGAGGGGACGATCCCTGCCCGCGGCGTCTTCGTCCCCGGCGTGTCGCTCGCCGGCGTCGGCCTCGGCATGACGCAGGCCCAGGTGAAGCAGCACTGGGGCCCGTTCTACAAGCTGTGCGCGAACAACCCCTACTGCACGAAGACGAAGCCGGTCTGGCTCTTCACCTACACCCACGGCGAGCCGGTCGGCGTCGCGGCCAAGTTCGACACGCACGGCAGGACGGTCGCCGTCTTCACCCTCGGGGCGATCAACGGCTGGAAGACGTCCGACGGGCTCAGGATCGCCGACCCGATCTCGACGCTCTACACGATCTACCCGCAGGCGAGGATCTACACGAAGTGCATCGGCTTCGAGGCGTACTCGTACCGCAAGAACGGGGTGACGACGACCTTCTACCTCTCGACCGGGGTCGTCTACGGCTTCGCCCTGACCGCGCCGACGGAGCCGATCTGCCAGTAGGCGCCGCCCGGGGGCGCGCCGGCGGCCCGCACGGGGCCGCCCTCAGAGGGCGAAGCGCTCGACGTGGAGCCGCCTGCGCGGCACGCCGGCGGCGCGCAGCCGCCGCTCGGTGACGCTCGTCATCGCCGGCGGGCCGCACAGGTAGACGTCCCGCTCGGCGAGGTCGGGCACGAGCGTCCGCAGGTGCTCGGGCGAGAGGAGGTGCCGGCCGCCGGGGGCGTCGTGGTCGCCGACGACGTAGTGGACGGTCACCCCGCGGCGGCGCTCGAGCTCGGCGAGCTCGCCGGCGAAGACGACGTCCTCCCGCCGGAGCACGCGGTAGATCGCGACCACGTCGCCGTCCATCCGCTCGAGCAGCGCGCGCACCGGGGTGATCCCGATCCCGCCGGCCACGAGCAGCACCTTCGCGCGGCGGCGCGCCCGCTCGGTGAAGTCGCCGAAGGGCCCCTCGGCGACGACGCGCGTCCCCGGCCGGAGCGTCCGCAGGCCGCGGGTGTGGTCGCCGACCGCCTTGGCGGTGATCCGCAGCGAGCGCCCGTCGGGCGCGGCCGAGAGCGAGAACGGGTGCGCCGACCACCACTGCCCGCGGGCGAGGAAGCGCCAGATGAAGAACTGGCCGGGGCGCGCGCGCAGGCGGTCGAGGCGGCGTCCCGTCATCCGGATCGAGGTCACGTCCGGCCCCTCGGCGACCACCTCCGCCACCCGCAGCCGGTGGCGGAGCGCGAGCCCGATCGGGGCGAGCACCCGCCAGGCGACCGCGACGAGCGTCGCGACGGCGAGACCGCGCCAGACGTCGGCCCAGAACGGGCGCAGCGCCAGGTCGCCGCCGGTCGGGATCTCGTGGAACCAGGCGAGCGCGATCCCCGCGTAGGCGGTGACGTGCACGGCGTACCAGAGCTCGTACGGAAGCCGCCGCCGCACGATCGCGACCGAGCTCCAGGCGACGACGGCGAGCAGGAACGTCCCGATCGTCGCCGTGACCATCCCCGGGAACGCGCCACGGGCGACCATCGTCCAGAACTCGCGGAAGAACGTGCGGTGGGTCGGCATCGCGTAGCCCTGGATCTGGAGCACCACGTGCACGACCACGAGCCAGAGGCAGAGGTGCCCGTTCCAGCGGTGCCACCGGGTGAGCCGGTCGAAGCCGGCGACGCGCTCGAGGAGCGGCAGCCGCGCGAGCAGCACCACCTGCACGAACGCGAGGTAGCCGCCGAGCAGCCCGGCGAGGCCCGCGGTGCGGGCGAGCACGTCGGCGGTCGTCCGCACCGCCAGGTTGCCGTTGTCGACCCAGTCGTAGCAGAGCGCGCCGGCGGCGCCGAGGTAGACCGCCCAGGCGGTGGCGGCGGCGAGGCCGCGCGCCGCGCGGGTGCGCGCCGGAGGCACGGCGACGGAGACCGCCCGCGCGGCTACGAGCGCTTGGTCGTGACGAACTTCGCCACGTCGTAGAGCTGCGTGAACGTCAGCACCGGCGTGCCCTTCCTCACCGCCTCGCGCTGCGCCTGGGACATCGTCGCGTACGCCTTGACGACGACGTACTCGGCCTGGATCCCGCCCACGCCCTGGAGGACGGCGTTGACGACGTTCGTGTACGAGACGGCGTCGTTGTCGAGGTTCGGCCCGAGCGTCCCGTGCGTGCCCGCGGCCTGCATCGCGTGGCACTTCCCGCAGCGGGCGACGAAGATCTGCTTCCCGGCCGCGGCGTTGCCCGGATGCGAGCCCGCCGGCCCGTCGTAGACGCCGTTCGCCTCCGTCTTCGCCGGCCCGTTCCCGGCCGCGACCGGCAGGGCGACCGCCAGCGGCCCCGCTGCGACCAGGGTCAGCAACGCGACGAGACGGCGAGGGGACACCGGCCCCGATGATAGTGGACGCGCGAGCCGGCTGTCCATGCGCGGCGGCGGCGGAGCGGGCGGGGCCGCCGGGCGCTACACTCCGGGGGCAATTCGAGCGATGAGCGAGGGTGGATGGTGCCGGATGCGCCTTTCTTGCCCGTTCATGCACGCGGCAAGGAGGTGAGGAACAGGATGGCAACCGGAACCGTCAAGTGGTTCAGCGCGGAGAAGGGATACGGGTTCATCACGCCCGACCAGGGCGACAAGGACCTCTTCGTGCACTTCAGCGCGATCCAGGGGACCGGCTACAGGACGCTCGCGGAGGGCGCCAAGGTCGAGTACGAGGAGCAGCAGGGGGACAAGGGCCCGCAGGCGGCCAACGTCACCGTGATCTCCTGAGCCGCCTCGGCAGGGTGCCAGGGGTCCGACCCTGGCTCCTGGCACCCTTGGGGAGCGTGCTCCGCCTCGAGCGACACCGGCTCGGCCCGCGCCTGTTCGTGCTCGGGCGCCGCGTCCACGAGTGGCACCTGGGCGCGCTCGTGCTCGTCGCCGCGGTCGTGGTCGGCGCCCTCGGCCGGGTCGAGCTCGCCGCCGCCGCCGCGATCGCGCTCGCCGGCGGCTGGCTCGTCGCGAAGGACTGGCCCGACCTCTCCCGCCGCCGCCGCGACACCGCCGGCTGGCGGCTCGGGCTGCACCGCCGTCCGCTCCCCCTGCGGCCGTCGCGGCTCCTCGACGACGTGCCGGCGCTCGCCGCGCTCGCCGCCGCCGCCGTCGGCGTCGTCGACCTCGTCTCGGCGGTGACGCCGAACGTCCGCTGGCGCGGCCACGTGCTGCTCCGCGACGTCGAGCCGATCGCGGTCATGCGCGCCGCGCACGCGCTCGCGGTGCCGGTCTCGTTCGGGCTGATCGTGACCGCCTACTACCTCTACCGCCGCCGCCGCCGGGCGCTGCACCTCGCGGTCGCCCTGATGGTGGCGCTGAGCGCGGTGAACATCGTCAAGGGCCTCGACGTCGAGGAGGCGGTCGTGACCGCCGCCGGCGCGGGGCTCCTCTGGCTCGCGCGCGGCTCGTTCTGCGTGCGGCACGAGCCCGAGACCGTCCGCTCGGCGGCGCGCCGCCTCGCGCTCCTGCTCGCGGCGGCGTTCGCGGTCGCGCTCGCGGCGGTGACGATCGCCGCGCCGGCCGGGGTCGGGGTCGGAGCGACCGTCCGCGAGACGGTCGACCTCCTCTTCTGGCGCCCCGGCCCGTTCGGCTTCCGGCGGGAGCTCGCGAAGATGGGCCTCGCGGTCGAGCTGATCTCGGTCACGACCCTGGTCGTCGCCGCCTACCTGCTGTTCCGGCCGCTCGCGGCCCCGCGCGACCTGCCCGACGCCGAGCTCCGGCGCGCGGCCGCGCGCCTCGTGCGCGAGCACGGCGCCGACACGCTCGCCTTCTTCAAGCTGCGCGCCGACAAGCACTACCTCTTCAACCCGGAGCGCACGGCGTTCGTCGGCTACCGGGTCGAGAGCGGCGTGATGGTCGTCTCCGGCGACCCGGTCGGCGACCGCGAGGGGCTGCGGACGCTCGTGCCGGCGATGGTCGAGTTCGCCGAGCAGCGCTCGCTGCGCATCGCCGCGCTCGGGGTCAGCGAGGAGACGCGGACGCTGCTCGAGCAGGCGGGGCTGCGCGGCCTGTACATCGGCGACGAGGCCGTCGTCGACACCGAGCGGTTCAGCCTCGAGGGGCGCGCGATCCGCAAGGTGCGCCAGTCGGTCTCCCGGCTCGAGAAGGCGGGCTACGGGGCCCGGGTGGCCGAGCTCCGCGCGCTCGACGCCGCGACGCTCGCGCAGCTCGAGCAGGTCGCCTGCGACTGGCGGCGCGGCGCCTCGGAGCGCGGCTTCAGCATGGCGATGGACTCGCTGCGCAACCCGGCGAACGAGGAGACGCTCGTCGTCTACGCGCTCGACGAGCGCGGCCGGGTCGCCGGCTTCCTCCACTTCGTCCCGGTCTACGGGCGTCCGGCCGTGTCGCTCTCGTTCATGCGGCGCCGGCCGGAGAGCCCGAACGGGCTGACCGAGTTCCTGATCGTGCGGGCGATCGAGGCGCTCCGGGGGCGCGGCATCCGCGAGGTCTCGCTCAACTTCGCCGCGTTCGCGCGGCTCCTCCGGGAGCCGCGCGGCCTGCTCGAGCGGGTCGCCGCCCGTCTCCTCTCGCTCGGCGACACGTGGTTCCAGATCGAGCGCCTCTACCGCTTCAACGCGAAGTTCTTCCCCCGCTGGGAGCCGCGCTACTTCATGTACGAGCGGCGGTTCGGACTCCCACGGGCCGGGATCGCGGCGCTCTGGGTCGAGGGGCAGCTCCCGAAGCCGTCGCTGCGGGCCCGCTGAGCCGGCGGCGCGCGGCCGCCGCCCGCGTCCCTGTCGTCCGGGCCTGACTATTGCGACGCCGGAAGCGGCGTTGGTACCCTCGCAGGTGGTCCTGATGGGTGCGCGCGCTCGGCTCGTTCGGCCCCTCTTGGCGGCGCTCGCCGTGGGGTGCGTCGCCGCCCCGGCCGCGAGCGGCGCGGCGCGCGCCGGCGGCCCGGCCGCGCTCCCGACGATCTACGTCAACTACACGATGCAGTGCACGTTCTCGCTCGTGAACGACTTCGGCCAGCCGGTGACGACGATCGCCCCCGGCACCTACCAGGTCGAGGTCGTGACGCCGATCATGTTCAAGCTCGTCCGCCCGGCGGGGACGACGGGCGACACGATCGCCGCGAACGACTACACCGGCTGCAAGGGCTGGGTGCAGTTCCAGCTCACCGGCCCCGGCCTGAACGACGCGACCACGCTCGACTACGGGTGCGAGGCCTTCTACACCTTCTCGCCCGTCGTGTTCCAGCCGAGCTCCCAGTACGTCTTCCAGGACCTGAACCAGCCCTCGCTCACGCGGACGGTGGTGAACGTCGCCGCGACCGGGACGCCCTGGACGCCGGTGAGCCCGTACAGCGCCACCACCCACGGCGGGCAGACGCAGGCGGACATCGTCGGCTCCCTCGTCAAGGCCGCGCCGAGGGGCACGCTCTACGGCACGCTGTCGCCGAAGGGGGTCGCGACGCTGACGTGGAAGGGGAAGCCGGTCTCGTCGCTCAAGCAGGGCCGCTACCGGGTCTCGATCCTCGACGAGGACGGAAGCGGCACGTTCACGCTCCAGCCCGAGGGCGGTAGCCCGGACGCCCTGACGCCCCCCTCGTTCACGGGGCGCCACTCGGTGACCGTCACGCTGACGAAGGGGCGCTGGAGCTACTACGCGCGCGCCGGCACGGCCCACCGCTTCGTCGTCACCGCCTAGTACGCGGGGGTCCGCGCCCGGAGCGGGTCTACGATGGAGCTCGATGCGATGATCGCCAAGGTTCCCCACGCGTTCCGCGCCCACCCGTTCGTGACGCTGCTGGTGGCCGGTCTGCTCCTCGGCGGCGGCCTGCGGTTCGTGCCGGCGGCGGGCGCCGGCACGAGCGCGGCGAGCCACTCGACCGCCTGCGCGGCGAAGTGACCGCCGGGACCGCCGCGAGCCCCCGCGAGGCCGTCCGCGCCGTCTCGCGCGGGCGCCTCGGCCGGCTGACCGGGTCCGCGGTCGTGTACGGGGTCGTCGTCGGCGTGCTCGCGGTCGTCGTCGGCGAGTGGCTCGGGGTCAACCCGCCGGCCGCCTACGGCCTCTGCTCGGCCTGTCACGGGCGCGACCTGACGAGCTGGCTCGTGAACCACCTCGAGGGCCGGCACCTGTTCATCACCGCCGCGGGCGCGAAGGGGTGGCCGCTCCTCACCGTCGTCGGCGTCGTGGTCGGCTCCTACGTCGCGTCGAAGCGGAACGGCGAGCACGCGACGCTCAACCTCGGCGGCAACGTCCGCCAGTTCGTCTACGGCGCGCTCGTGATGAGCGCGGCGCTCTTCGTCGGCGGCTGCCCGACGCGGATCATCATCCGGAGCGGGTACGGCGACCTCGCCGGCGTCCTCGCGCTCGGCGGCGTCGCCACCGGCATCGTCGCGGCGACGCTGACCCTGCGGTGGGCGGCGCGGCGATGATCGTCTCGCTCGCCTCCCTCGGGCTCGGTCTCGTCGTCGGCTACCTCGGGCAGCGCTCCCGCATGTGCTCGATCGGCGGGCTGCGCGACTTCGTCCTCGTCCGGGACACGGCGCTGCTCAAGGGCGCCGGGGCGCTGCTCGTGTCGGCGTGGGTCGCCTTCAGCCTCGCCCGCTTCGTGTCCGGCAGCGGCCACGGGCTGATCGCCGCCGGGACGACGCCCTCGGGGCTGCGGGCGGTCGCCGCGATCGCCGTCGGGGCGATCCTGCTCGGGTTCTTCGCCACCCTCTCCGGCGCCTGCCCGCTGCGCCAGCACGTGCTCGCGGGGCAGGGGAGGATCGGCGCGTGGTGGTTCCTGGCGGGCTTCTACGTCGCCGCCGTCGTCTACACGAGCTGGATCCAGCCCTCGATCGGAGGGTGGGTGCTGTGAGGGGCGACGTCTACCTCGACCACGCGGCCACCTCGTGGCCGAAGCCGGCCCCGGTCGTCGAGGCGATGCGGGAGTTCCTCGAGCGTGCGGGCGGCAACGTCGGCCGCGCCGGCCACCACCGCTCGATCGCCGCTGCGCGGATGGTCAGCCTGGCGCGTGAGCGCGTCGCCGACCTCCTCGGCGCGGAGAGCCCGGACCAGGTGATCTTCACGAAGAACGCGACCGAGGGGCTGAACCTCGCGATCCTGGCGCTCGCGGAGAGCGCCGAGCGGATCGTCACCACGTCGCTCGAGCACAACTCGGTGATGCGGCCGCTGCGCGGCCTCGAGCAGCGCGGGCGATGCCGGGTCGAGGTGGTGCGCGCGGACGGGAACACCGGCGAGGTCGACCTGGAGGAGTGGGCGGCGCGCCTGGGCGCGCCGGGCCCGTGCCTCGCGGTCGCGACCCACGCCTCGAACGTCACCGGCGTGCTCCTGCCGGTCGAGGCGATGGCGCGCGCCGCCGCCGAGCGCGCGGTGCCGTTCGTCGTCGACGCCTCGCAGAGCGCGGGGCACCTGCCCCTGCGGCTCGCCGAGCTCGGCGCGACGGCGGTGGCGATGCCCGGGCACAAGGGCCTCCTCGGGCCGACCGGGACGGGCGTCCTCTACCTCGCGCCCGGCGTCGAGCTCGAGCCGCTCCTCCGCGGCGGGACCGGGAGCGAGTCCGAGTCCGAGCACCAGCCGGCGTTCGCGCCCGACCGCTACGAGGCGGGCACGCTGAACGCGCTCGGGATCGTCGGTCTCGGCGCGGCGGCCGAGCTGCTCGCCTCGATCGGTCTCGAGCGCGTGCAGGCGCGGCTCGCGGCGCTCGCCCGCCGCTTCCGCGCCGGGCTCGACGGCGTGGACGGGGTCGCGTTCCAGGGGCCGCCGGACCCGGCCGCCGGCGTCGGGATCGCGTCGCTGACGCTCGACGGCGTCCCGTGCGCGACGCTCGCGCGGGTGCTCGACGACGAGTGGGGCGTGATGGCGCGCGCGGGTCTCCACTGCGCGCCCGCCGCCCACCGCTCGCTCGGCACCGCCCCGGAGGGGACGCTCCGCTTCTCCTTCGGCTACGACACCGCCGACGAGGACGTCGACGTCGCGATCGAGGCGGTGCGCACCGTGGCGGCGCGGGAGCGGGCGATGGCGGGGACCCCGGCTTGAGGTGGGGCGGGGTCGTGTCCTTCTTCGCCTCCGAGCACGCCATGCGCGGGGAGCGCACGCTGCAGCGGGCCGGGCTGCGCGCCCGCCTCGTCCCCGGCCCGCGTGAGATCAGCCCGAACTGCGGTGTCGCGGTCGCCTTCCGGTGGGAGGACGAGCCGGCGGTCGAGCGGGCGCTGACCGAGGCGAAGGTCCGGTTCGAGGCGATCCACGCCTACGAGCTGGACGACGGGCTCGAGACGGCGTGAGGAGGCTCCTGACCCGCAACCGCGCGCTCGCCGCCGGCGCCGTCGTCGCGGTCGTCGGCGTGATCGCGGGTCTCGGCGCGGTCTCGCGGTCGAGCCCGGTGACGGTGGCGGGGCCGGCGACCGCCGGCGTGCCCGCCGAGCCGTGGTACTGGACGCTCGCGGTCGCCCCGTCGGACCCGCGGACGCTCGTGCTCGCGACCTCGAACGGGGTCTTCCGCTCGACCGACGGCGGCTCGACCTGGGCGCAGACGGGACTCCGGGGGGTGAACACGACGAGCCTCGCGGAGGTCGGCGGCACCCTCTTCGCCGCCGGCGTGCCGGGCCCGGTGACGATCGTCCGCACCGCCGCCGGCCGGACGGCGCCGAACGGCAAGGGCGTCGTCGCCGCCTCGACCGACGAGGGGGCGACCTGGCGGACGGTCCACCCGAAGGGGCTGCCGGCGACGACGGTGCAGTCGCTCGCGACCGACCCCGCCGGCAAGACGCTGTACGCCCTGCTCGTGAGCGGCGCGCTCTACCGCTCGACCGACGGCGGCCGGTCGTTCCGGCTCGTGACCGCGAAGGTCGGGATCGCGCCCTGGGCGCTCGCGGTCGCGCAGGGCGGCGAGCTCGTCAGCGGCGACATGGACGGCGGCTCGCACGTGAGCCGGAGCGGCACCGGCTGGCGGCCGACGCCCTTCACCGACTCCTCGGGCGGCCGGATGGTGATGGAGTACGCCGTGCAGCCCGGGGACCCGGCGCGGGTGATCATGACGAGCCGGGGGATCGCGCTCTCGACCGACGCGGGCAGGACCTGGCGGCTCGTGCTGCGCTCGCAGGTGATGTTCGGCCCGGTCGCCTACGCGCCGAGCGCCTCGTCGCTCGCCTACGCGGTCGGCTTCGACGGCTCGCTCTGGCGCTCGGACGACGGGGGGACGAGCTGGACGAAGGTCGCCTGAGCGAGCCCGACCGCCGCGGCCGGCCGGCGCGCGTGCGCCGGCGGCTCGCGCTGCTCTGGCTTGCCGCCTCCGCCCTGGCGCCGCCGGCGGCGCGCGCCGCCGACCCGACGATCTACGTCCACTACCAGACGGCGACCTGCACGTTCCGGGTGACCGACGACGCCGGCAGGCCGGTGACGACGATCGCGCCCGGGAGGTACCAGGTCGCGGTCGCGACCGACCTGCCGTACGGCGCGATCGGGGCCTCGACCGACCCGAGCGACCTCAGCGGGTGCAGGGGCTTCGTCCAGTTCAGGCTGACGGGGCCGGGCGTGAGCCTCCACACGACGCTCGACGACGGCGACTCGGCGTTCGAGCTCGACACGGTCACCTTCCAGGCCGGGGCGAGCTACGTCGCGCAGGACGACCTCGACCCGGCGGCGACGCGGACGACGATCGCGGTCGCGAGCTCCGGCTCGCCGCCGGCGCCGGCCGCGCCGGCGTCCGGGTCGCGCCCGAGCTCGGCGGCGGCGAGCGCGGCGCCGGCCGGGGCCGCCGCCGGCCTCGGCACGCTGCGGGGCACGCTGACCGGGACCGTCGCCGCCTCGGGGCGGCTGACGCTCGTCGCGAAGGGCCGGCCGGTGTCGGCGCTGAAGCCGGGCCGCTACGTGCTGAAGGTGGTCGACCGGAGCCGGAGGGCGGGCTTCACCCTCCAGCGGGTCCACGGTGCGCCCCTCGTCGTGACCGGGGCGGCCTTCGTCGGCTCGCGGTCGCTCGCCGTGACGATCCGCCCCGGAAGGTGGGTGTACTTCGCGGGCGGCGGCGCGACCTACTTCTTCACCGTCGCCTGACCGACCACGAGGCCGACCGACCGCGTGGCGGTGTTGCCGGCGGCGTCGCGGGCGACCACCGTCACGAGCCAGTAGCCGGGCGGGACCGCGACCGCCCCGCGCGGCCGGCGCAGGACGAGGGTGCGCTCGGCGCCGTCGCGACGCAGCTCGAGCCGCAGGCGGCAGCAGGCGCTCTCGGTGTCGTGCGCCGAGAAGAAGACGCGCCCGTCCGCCTTCGCGGCGGCGAGCACCGGCGGCGTCGTGTCGCGCGCGACCGCGAACGCGCCGAGGTCGGTCGCGCCCGGCACGCCGCTCAGGCTCGCCGCCACGAGGCGGACCGTGTGCTCGCCGACGCCGAGCGTCGCGGGCACCCAGTCGAAGGTGTGCCAGCCGCTCGGCCAGGTGAAGCCGTCGACCGCCTTGCCGTCGACGACGAGGGCGACCTTCGCGATCTTCGACAGCCAGAAGCGGACGACGAGCGCGTCCCGGACGCCGTCGCGGGGCCGGGGGTAGACGACCCGGGTCACCGTCGCCGCCGTCATCGCCGGCGGCTGCGTCTCGTCGCGCTGGAAGCGGGCGGCGGCCGCCGTCCACGCCGGGTCGCCGGTCCGCCGGCCGAGCGCGTCGAGGAGCTCGATCACGTAGTCCTGGTAGTGGAGGTCGGACTCGACGCCGAGCGAGTAGCGCGACCAGTGGCCGGTGTCGAAGCGCGGCAGCATCGCCTTCGCGGCCGCGAGCAGCCGGTTCGCGTAGGCGGCCGCGGCCGCGTCGTGCGCTCTCTGCGCGTAGTCGCCGAGCGAGATCGCGCTCTGGAGCTGCGCGTTCAGCACGACGTCGGGGCGGCCGCTGTAGAGCCTGATCCAGGGCCCGGCGGGAAGCTCGCGGTCGAGCGCGCCCGGGATCGCCCGGAAGGCGCGCCGCGCGAGCGCCGTCCACCCGGCCCGGGCGAGCGCCTGCGCCATCACCGCCTGCGCCATCCCGGACGTCCACGGCCCGCGCTCGCCGCCGAAGGGGAACTCGTACTCCCAGACCGCGCCGCCGCCCGCCACCGGGATCGCGCGGGCGGCGAGCGCGGCCGCGAGCGCGCTCGCGGCCGCGGCGTCGCCGTCGGCGACGAGCTGGTTGAGCTCCGAGGCGTTCGCGAGCGGATGGAACTGCAGGCCCACCCCTGGGAAGGACCGGTAGACGGCGCCGTCGGGGCCGGCGACGTCGGCGCCGGGGGCGGGGAGCCGGTGGGAGGCGAGGTAGGCGGCGTTCTCGGCCAGCGTCGCGTAGAGCTCGAGCGCCCGCGGTCCGATCGGCGAGGCGGGCCGCGCCACCTCGGCGAGGACGGTGTCGAGGACCTGCGCCCGGAGCGGCGGCACGCGGTCGCGCACCGCGCGGGCCTGCGCGAGGATCGCGCGGTCCCGGGCGGCCTCGGCCGGGGTGACGTAGCCGGCGCGGACGGAGCGATCGAGCGCGGCCCGGGCGCGGGCGGCCTCGCGCGCCCACGGGCTCGGCGTCGCGGCGGCCGCGGCCGGAGCGAGCAGCACGGACGCGAGTGCCGCTCCGAGCAGGGAGCGGAGACCCCTCACCGACCGGGACCGTAGCAACCGGCGGGGCCGGCTTCCAGCTCGGCGATGCTCGGCGGGTCGAGCGCGAGGAGCTGCGGGACCGTCACCGCGACGAGCCCCCGCCGCCGGAGCAGCGGGACGATCCCGAACCGGAGCGCGCGGATCGTCTGGCCGCGGTTCTCGTGCAGGAGGACGATCGAGCCGCCGCGAGCCTCGCGGGCGACGGTGGCGACGATCTCGCTCCACGTCGCGCCCTCGGAGTCGCGCGTGTCGACGCTCCAGAGCACCTCGACCATGCCGAGCGACGCGGCGACGCGTGCGATGCGCGCGTCGGACGCGCCGTAGGGCGGCCGGAAGAGCTCGACCGGCGTCCCGGTCGCCCGCTCGATCGCGTCGCGCGTCGCCGCCAGCTCCTCGCGGACCGTCGCGAGCGGGAGCGCGGGCAGGAAGCGGTGCGTCCAGGTGTGGTCGCCGAGCGCGCCGACCCGGAGCTCCGCGCGCGGCGCCCACGGCCGGTACGGAAGCTCCTTACCGACGAGGAAGAAGGTGGCGTGCAGGTGCGCGCGGCGGAGGATGCGGAGCGCGAGCGCCGTGTACGGCCCGGGGCCGTCGTCGAAGGTGAGCGCGACGTCGCGCGAGCGGCGTCCGCCGCAGCGAACCGGCAGGCCGAGGCGGAGGAGGAACCGGAGCTCGGCACGCTCCGGCCCTCGTCCCTCGAGCCGCGGCGGGAGGACCGGCGCGGCGAGCGAAGGGACGGGCGCCGCCGCGCGCGGCGGCGCCCGGTGGGGGAGGAGGGCGAGCGCCGCGAGCGCGCCCGCGCCCGCGACGGCGGCCGCCGGGATCCACGCCCACCGCCTCACGGCGGCGGAGACGATACGCGCGGTCGTCTCCGCCGTCCGTTAACGTACGCTTGAGCGTTCGGGTGGACATACCGCTCCTGACTCTCTCCTCCGTCCTGCGCCGTCCGCTCGTCGACAGTGCAGGGGAGCGGCTCGGACGCGTCGACGACCTGATCGTGCGGCTGTCCGACGAGAGCTACCCGGCGATCACGGGGCTGAAGGCGCGCGTCGGCGGCCGGGAGGTCTTCGTCCCGGTGAGCAGCGTCGCCGCGCTCGAGCCCGGCAAGGTGCGGCTCAAGGGCGAGCGGCTCGACCTCGGTCGCTTCGAGCGGCGCGAGGGCGAGGTCCTCCTCGGCCACGACCTGCGCTCGCACCGCGTGATCAACGTCGTCGGCGCGCGGCTCGTGCGGGTGAACGACGTCGTGATCGGCCGCGTCGACGGCTGGTGGCGCGTCGTCGGGGTCGTGACCGGCTTCCGCTCGCTGCTGCGCCGCGTGCTGCCGCCGCCGTTCCGGCACGCGATCTCCGTGCCGCCGTTCCTCGACTGGACGAGCGTCGAGCCGTTCGTCGGCCACGTCCCGACCGCCCGGCTCAAGCTCTCGTTCGGGAAGCTGTCGAAGCTCCACCCGGCGCAGATCGCCGACCTCGTCGAGGCCGCCTCGCACGAGGAGGGCGAGGAGATCATCGAGACGGTCGGGGCCGACCGCGAGCTCGAAGCGGACGTCTTCGAGGAGCTCGACCCCGAGCACCAGGTCGAGTTCCTGCGGGAGCGGACGGACGCCGAGGCGGCGAAGGTGCTCGCGGGGATGGAGGCGGACGACGCCGCCGACCTGCTCGGCGCGCTCGACCAGGAGCGGCGCGAGCCGGTGCTGCGGCTGCTCCCGTGGCGCCAGCAGCGCAAGATCAGAGGGCTCCTCGGTTACAACCCGGCCACCGCGGGCGGGCTGATGAGCCCCGACTTCATCGCCCTGCCGGAGACGAGCACGGTCGCGCAGGCGCTCGACGCGCTCCGCCGGACCGAGCTGCCCGAGGAGACGGTCACGACCGTCCTCGTCCACGGCCCGGACCGGCGCCTCACCGGCGTCGTCTCGGTGGTGGCGCTCCTCAAGCAGCCGCCGGAGGCGACTCTCGCCGAGGCGGCGAGCGAGCCGCCGCTCGTCCTCGCGGCCGCCGACGACGTCTCGGAGGTGGCGATGAAGATGTCCGACTACGACCTCACGGTCGTGCCGGTCGTCGACGACGAGGGGAGGATCCTCGGGGTCGTGACGGTCGACGACCTGCTCGAGCTCGTGATCCCGGAGGACTGGCGCCGCCGGGTGAGCGCGCTCGAGAACGAGTGAGCGCCCGCGTCCGCCGGCGGGCGGCCGGCTGTAGAATCGCGCGGCGATGGACTCCGACAGTTCTTCCGGCAGTACAGGCGCGCGCGCCCGCGTGCTCGACGACGGCGACCACCGTCCCGACTAGCTGAGTCGTCGACCTCCGGGCTCGCGCGTGCGCGTGCCCGACCGCTCGTCGCGGGAAGGAGGTGGACGACGACCGAGAAGGAGCTCATCCCGACCGGCGAGGACGCGCCTGCGCCCGTGCCGGAGGTCGCGCCGCCCGCGCTCGACGAGGCGCGCGTCGGCGACATCAAGGGCGCGCTCGGCACGATCCGGCTCGACGACGTCGGTCCGCGCGGGTCGTGGCGCGGCCGGCTGCTCGCGCTGCTCGCGATCATGGGCCCGGGCCTGATCGTGATGGTCGGCGACAACGACGCCGGCGGCGTCGCCACCTACGTCCAGGCGGGCCAGAACTACGGAACGAGCCTGCTCTGGGTGCTGCTGCTCCTCGTGCCGGTGCTGATCGTCAACCAGGAGATGGTCGTGCGGCTCGGCGCCGTCACCGGCGTCGGCCACGGCCGGCTGATCATCGAGCGCTTCGGGCGCTTCTGGGGCGCGTTCTCGATCGTCGACCTCTTCGTCCTCAACTTCCTCACCATCGTCACCGAGTTCATCGGGATCGACCTCGCGCTCGAGTACCTCGGCGTCAGCAAGTACGTGTCGGTGCCGGTGTCCGCCGCCGGGCTCGTCCTGATGACGACGACCGGGAGCTTCGAGAAGTGGGAGCGGCTGATGTTCGTGTTCGTCGCCGGCAACTTCCTCGTCGTCCCGCTCCTCGTCTACGCGCATCCGCATTGGTCGTCGGTCGTCCGGGACACCTTCGTGCCGGGGGTCTCGGGCGGCCTGAACTCGACCTCGGTGCTGCTGATCATCGCCATGGTCGGGACGACGGTCGCTCCCTGGCAGCTCTTCTTCCAGCAGTCGAACGTCGTCGACAAGAGGATCACGACCCGCTGGATCAACTACGAGCGCGCGGACACGATCGTCGGCTCGCTCGTCGTCGTCGTCGGCGCGGGGGCGCTGATCATCGCCTCGGCGTTCGCCTTCTCCGGCACGAGCTACCACGGGCGGTTCCAGGACGCGCTGCACGTCGCGGTCGGGCTCGAGCACACGCTCGGGCGTGTTCCGGCCGTCCTGTTCGCGGTCGTCCTGCTGAACGCCTCGATCATCGGCGCCGGGGCGATCACGCTCGCGACCTCGTACGCCTTCGGCGACGTCTTCGGGCTGCGTCACTCGCTCCACCGGCCTCCGCGCGAGGCGAAGTTCTTCTACGGGAGCTTCGCCGCGATCGTCGTCCTCGCCGCCGGAGTCGTCCTCGTCCCGGGCGCGCCGCTCGGGCTGATCACGGTCTCCGTGCAGGCGCTCGCCGGCGTGCTGCTGCCGAGCGCGAGCGTCTTCCTGCTGCTCCTCTGCAACGACCGGGCGGTGCTCGGCCCGTGGGTGAACCGGACGTGGCTGAACGCGGTCGCGAGCGTGATCCTCGGCACGCTGCTCATGCTCTCGGCGATCCTGATGGTGACGACCGTCTTCCCGCACGTCGACGTGAAGCTCCTGCTCGTCGTGCTCTCGCTCGCCCTCGCGGTCGGCCTCGCGGTGCTGGCGGTCGTCGGCCTCCGGGGCGCGGAGCCCGCACCGCCCGAGCCGCGCGAGCGGCGGGAGACGTGGACGATGCCGCCGCTCGCGCTCCTCGGACGTCCGCCCTGGTCGCGCGTCCGGGCGGTGACGATGGCGACGATGTACGTGTACGTCTTCCTCGCGGTCGCCCTGCTCGCGGTCAAGGCGGCGAGGCTCGCCGGAGGCGCCTGACCGCGAGGCGCTGCGACGGCGACCGCGGGAGCCGGCCCGGAGCGCCCGGGCGGCGCCGCCCGGGCGTCAGCGCACCAGACCGGCCGGCTCCTCGACGAGGGCGGCGAGGGTGTCGAGGAAGCGTGCGCCCTCCGCGCCGTCGACGACGCGGTGGTCGAACGAGAGGGTGATCCGCATCGTCGGCCGGACGACCGGCTCGCCGTCGAGCGCCACGACCCGGTCGAGGATGCGCCCCACGGCGAGGATCGCCGCCTGCGGCGCGTTCACGATCGCGTGGAACCCGTCGACGCGGAACATGCCGAGGTTGGAGATCGTGAACGTCCCGTCGGCCACGTCGGCGGGGCGCAGCCGGTGGGTGCGCGCGCGCTCGACGAGGTCGCGCCGTCGCTCGGCCACGTCCTTCAGCTCGAGCTTCTCGGCCCCGTGGAGGACGGGAACGATCAGCGCATCGTCCGTCGCCACCGCGACCCCGATGTTGACGTGGTCGTGCAGGCGCAGGGTTCCGTCCTGCCACGTGCCGTTGACCCGCGGGTGGGCGACGAGCGCCGCGGCGCAGATCGCGATCAGCAGGTCGGTGTGCGTGACGCCCTCGTACCCGGGCCGGCGGCGCGTGGCCGCGCGCCAGGAGATCAGCCTCGTCGCGTCCAGCTCGCGCTCGAGGTAGAAGTGCGGGACGTCGCGCCACGCCCGCTGCATGCGGTCGGCCATCGTCCGCCACGCCCGCGAGCCGGGTGCCCGGGCGCTCTCGGCCGCGACGCTCGCGTCCGGAAGGGCGAGGACGTCTGCGGCTTGCACCGCCCCGTGGGGGCCGGTGCCGCGCAGTCCCTCGAGGTCGACGCCGCGCTCGCGCGCGAGGCGCCGCGCCTTCGGGGAGGCGAGAACCCGCCGTGCCTGCGCGCTCGGCGCCGCGGCGGCCGGAGGGGGAGGCGCGGCGGCGACCGGGGGCCGGGGCGGCGTCGCCGCTCGCCGGGCGGCGGGCGGCTCGAGCTCCTCCCCGTCTGCGAGGACGAACGCGATCGTGGCGCCGACCGGGACCTCGTCGCCCTCGGCGGCGCTGATCCCGGCGAGGACCCCGTCGGCGGGCGCCTCGATCTCCACCGTCACCTTGTCGGTCTCGATCTCCATCAGCGCCTCGCCCTTCGTCACGGCGTCGCCCTCGCCCTTGATCCAGCGCAGGAGCCTTCCGGTCTCCTGGGCGACGCCGAGCGCCGGCATGATCACCTCGGTCGGCATCCCGGTCAGGCGCGCTTGCCGACGAGTCGCAGGGCCGCGGCCGCGACGCGCTCGGGCGTCGGGACGGTCTCGTCCTCGAGGACCGGGGAGAACGGGATCGGGACGTCCATCGCCCCGAGTCGGACGACCGGCGCGTCGAGGTGCCAGAACGCGTCCTCGGCGATCACGGCGGCGAGCTCCGCGCTCGCGCCGTAGCTCTGGTGGCCCTCGTCGACCACGATCACGCGCCCCGTCTTGCGGGCCGAGCCGACGAGGGTCTCGCGGTCGAGCGGCGCGATCGTTCGCGGGTCGACGACCTCGACGGAGACGTCGTCCCGCTCGAGCTCGTCCGCGGCGGCGAGCGCGACCTGCACCATCGAGCTCGTCGCCACGACGGTCACGTCCTCTCCTTCGCGCTTGACGTCGGCGACTCCGAGCGGGACGAGGTGCTCCCCCTCCGGCACGTGCCCCTTGAGCGTGTACATCATCTTGTCCTCGAAGACGACGACCGGGTTGTCGTCCCTGATCGCCGACTTCGTCAACCCCTTGGCGTCGGCGGGCGTCGAGGGAAGGCAGACCTTCAGGCCCGGGACGTGAGCGACCCACGCGTGCAGGCTCTGCGAGTGCTGTGCCGCCGAGCGCCTGGTCGCGCCGAGCGTCGTCCTGATCGTCAGCGGGGCCTTGAGGCTTCCGCCGGACATGTAGTGGATCTTGGCCGCCTGGTTGACGAGCTGATCCATCACGAGGGTGAGGAAGTCGCCGAACATGATGTCGACGACGGGCCGCATTCCCGTCATCGCCGCACCCAGGGCGATGCCGGTGATGCCGGCCTCGGAGATCGGGGAGTCGACGATCCGGTCGGTGCCGAACTCGTCGACGAGCCCGGAGAGGACCTTGAACGGGTGGCCGGCCTCGGCGACGTCCTCGCCGATCAGGAACACGGTGGGGTCGCGCCGCAGCTCCTCGGCGAGCGCCTCCCGTACGGCCTGCGCGATCGTGAGCTCGCGCGTCGCGGCCACGGAGGTCGCGGCGGGGCTAGGCGAAGACATGCTCGGTGACCTCTCGCGGGTCGGGGTACGGAGCGCGGAGCGCGTACTCGACCGCCTCGGCGACCTCCGCCTCGACCAGGCTGCGGAGCTCCGACACGGCGGCCTCGTCGCCGATGCGACGCGCGAGGAGGTCGATCGGGTCGCGCTCTGCCGCCCAGCGCTGCTCCTCCTCCTTCGCCCGGTAGTAGGCGCGGTCGACGTCCCCGACGTGGTGGCCGTGGTAGCGGTAGGTCTCGGCGAGGAGGAAGGTGGGCCCCCCGCCGGAGCGACCCCGCTCGACGGCCCGCCCGGCGGCCTCCCGGACCGCGAGCACGTCCTGCCCGTCGACCTCCTCGCTCGGGATCCCGAACGCCTCGGCGCGGGCGGTGATCGACCCGGCCGTCACCTCGGAGAAGGGCGTGTACTCGTTGTAGAGGTTGTTCTCGCAGACGTAGACGACCGGCAGGCTCCAGAGCGCCGCCATGTTCATCACCTCGTACAGGAGCCCCTGGCCGAGCGCGCCCTCGCCGAAGAAGCACACGGCGACCCTGTCGCTGCCGAGTCGCCGGGCGGCGAAGGCGGCGCCGGTCGCGATGCCCGCCGATCCGCCGACGATCGCGTTGGCGCCGAGATTGCCGTGGGCGTGGTCGGCGATGTGCATCGAGCCGCCCTTGCCGCGGCAGTACCCCTCCTCCTTGCCGAGCAGCTCGCAGAACATCCGGCGCACGTCTGCGCCCTTGGCGATGCAGTGGCCGTGGCCGCGGTGCGTCGAGGTGATCACGTCGTCGTCGCGAAGCGTCGAGCAGACGCCGACCGCGACCGCCTCCTCGCCGACGTAGAGGTGGGTGAGGCCGGGCATCTTCGCGGACAGGTAGAGCTGGTTCGCGGCACCCTCGAAGGCACGGATGCGGAGCATCGTCTCCAGCAGCTGCAGGTGCGTCCGGGCCTCGGCGGCCGTCGGGGTCTCGGCTGGCATCAGCGCTCCTCTCGGGGCACGGCTCGGTCCCGTGCGCTTTCTAGATCACCCGCCACCGTCATGTCAAGCATGACAGAACATCGCCTGCCGCCACAGACGGCGTAGCCGGAGGGTTTCCCGCCCTCTGACCGGCGGCGCCGTTCAGTTATGATAAACGCCCGCCCGCGACCACGAGGAGGCGTCGAGATGCCCGAGCCCATTCGCCGCGTCAAGGAGCACCCGTTGAAGCGGAGCTTCGAGACGACGCCGTCGGACGCCGCGCTCCGGCCGGAGGACGGCTGGGTGGACATGGACGTGCGCTGGCTCCTGACCCGCGACACGGTCGGTGCCGAGCACTCGGTCTTCGGGATCACCGTCTTCGCTCCGGGTGCCAAGCACGACATCCACCGGCATCCGAACGCCGAGGAGTTCGAGTACCTCGTCTCGGGCTCGGGGATCGCGCGCGTCGGCGACGCGGACGTCGAGCTCGGCCCCGGCGAGGTGGTCTTCGTTCCGAAGAACGACTACCACGGGTTCGAGAACACGGGGGACGGTCCCGCGTTCATGGTCTGGGGCTACGCGGGCGCGGCGAGCCTCGAGGAGGCCGGGTACGTCCGGTACGTCGACGACCACCCCGGAGAGGGTCCTCGCTAGCCGGTCGGCGAGACGAGGGGCTTTCCGAAGGCTCGGCGCTCGGCGAGCGGACGTAGTCCTTCCTCGACGAGCGCGGAGAGCGGGATGCGCGGTCCCGCCGCGATCGAGGCGATCTCCGTCGTCGCGAGGAGGTCGAGCGCGGCGGGGAGGTCGGAGTCGCAGACGTGCGCCACGGTGGTGAACACGTCCACCTCGCGCAGGATCATCCGCGTCAGGTCGAGCGGGCGCGGGCCGCCGTGGAGCCCGACGAGCAGCACGCGTCCGCCCCGGCGCGCGCCTGCGATCGCCGCCGCCGGCGCCGGCGGAGCCCCGCTCGCCTCGATCACGACGTCGAAGCCGTCGCCGTCGCTCAGCTCGAGCAGGAGCTCGGCCAGGTCGCGGTCGCTCGCGTCCGCCGTCTCGGTCGCCCCGAGCGCGGTCGCGACGGCCAGCCGGTCCGGGTCGACGTCGAGCGCGACGACACGGCCGCCCTGCGCACGGTGGCTTGCGCCGGCGACGACGAAGGAGCCGATCCCACCCGCGCCGATGACCGCGACCGCCTCGCCCGGCTGCTGCCCGACGCGCGAGAGCGCGTGCAGCGCGACGGCGAGCGGCTGGGCCATGGCGGCCGCGGCGTCGTCGCATCCGGCGGGGACGGGGCGGCAGATCGAGGCGGGAGAGGTCACGAGCTCGGCCAGCCCCCCGTCCACCTGCAACCCGAGCGTGCGGTACCGGGCGCAGAGGTTCGTCCGGCCGCGCGCGCACCAGGCGCACTGCCCGCAGGAGATCCCGGCTCCGGAGACGACGCGGTCGCCGACCCGGATGCCGTCGACCTCGTCCCCGACCGCCGCGACCCGCCCGACGAACTCGTGCCCGAGCACGACGCCGGGCCGGCAGAGGATCGGGCCGTGGTCCCACTCGGATGCGTCCGTCCCGCAGATCGCCGCCCGGAGGACCTCCAGGACGACCTCCCCCGCCGCGGGTGGACCCGGGTCGGGGACGTCCTCGATCCGGACGTCGCGCGGCCCGTGGAAGACCGCGGCCCTCATCGGGTCAGCACTCGATCTGCACCTTGACGTTGCGGCTCGTGTCGCGGGCCGCCTCGAGCGCCGCCGTCCCCTGCGCGAGCGGGAAGGTGGCGGTGAGGAGCGGCGTCGGGTCCACGCCGCTCGACGCCATGAACCTGATCGTGCGCGGCCACATCCCCGCCGAGCCGATGATCCCCTGCAGGCGGAGCGCCTTCGACTGGATCAGCCCGATCTCGACCGGGGCGGTGCCGCCGACGTCGATCCCGACGAAGACGATCCGCGCCCCGTGCGCCGCGAGCGGGAGCGCGCTCGCCATCGCCGCGGGGACGCCGGCCGCCTCGATCACGACGTCGAACCCGCGGCCCTGCGTGTGCTCGGCGACCGCCGCGGCGAACGTGCTCGCCGCCGGATCGAGCGCGCTCGCCGCTCCGACCTCGAGACCGAGCGTCCGGCGGTGCGCCTGCGGCTCGACGAGGGTGACCGTTCCCCCCATCGTCGCCGCGGCCAGGACGCACAGCAGGCCGATCGGGCCGCCGCCGACGACCGCAACCTCGTCGCTCGCGTCGATCCCGCCGGCCGCGACGGTCGCGCTGTAGGCGACCGAGAACGGCTCGACGAAGGCGGCCTGCGCGAACGAGAGCTCCTCCGGGATCCGGTGCAGCCAGGCTGCCTTGGCGACGAAGTACTCGGCGTCCGCGCCGCTGATCGAGAAGCCGAAGTGGTCGGCGCCGTTGTTGACGACGCACTCGCCGACCACGCGGTCGCCGGGCCGGAGCGTCGTGACCGCGCGCCCGACCTCCGCGACCTCCCCCGACCACTCGTGGCCCGGGATGATCGGATACGAGACCGGGATGATGTAGCGACCTTCGTAGAGCTCGAAGTCGGAGTGGCAGATCCCGACGTTCCGGGAGCGCACCAGCACCTCGTCCGCCGCGATCGACGGCACGTCGAGATCCTGGACGACCGCTCGCCGTGGTTCCTCGAATACCAGCGCTTTCATCGACGGTTCCTCCTCAGTGGGCGACAAGGACCTTGATCTCGTCGGCCGTGCCGGATGCCAGCCGGTCGAAGGCGCTCGGTGCGTCGCCGAGCGCGACGGTGCTCGTGACCACGCGCTCGACGGGGAGGGCGCCGGTCGCGATCTGCGCCGCCACGCGGTCGAAGTCGTAGACCCAGTAGCACCAGGTGCCGACGATCGTGAGGTCGTTGAGCGACCAGAGCATCGGCTCGGCGGCCACCTCGCCGACGAACAGGCCGGTCTGGGCAAGCGTCCCGCGCTTCCGGAGCGACGCGACCGCCGACCCGAACGCGCTCGGGTGCCCGGAGCACTCGATCGCGACGTCGACGCCGAGCCCGCCGGTCTCCTCCCGCAGCACCTCGGGGAGGTCGACCGCGGCCGGGTCGAGGACCGTCGCCGCGCCGAGCGCCGCCGCTCGTCGCCGCCGCGCCGGGTTCGGCTCCGAGATGTAGACGGCCGACGCTCCCGCCGCGCGGGCGCACAGCGCCGCCAGCGCGCCGATCGGGCCGGCGCCCGTGACGAGCACCCGGTCGCCGGGGCGGACGCCCGCGCGCTCGACGCCGTACGCGGCGACCGCCGCCGGCTCGATCAGCGCCCCCTGCTCGAAGCTGACCGCGTCGGGGAGCGGGACGACCTGGTACTCCGCGACCTTCGCGAGCTCCGCCATCCCGCCCCAGGCGTGCGAGAGACCGACGCACGCCATCGTGGCGCACAGGTGCTGGAGGCCGCGGCGGCAGTAGGCGCAGCGGCCGCAGTACGCGAGCGGCATGACCGCGACCCGGTCGCCCTCGCGGACGCTCGTCACGGCCGGCCCGACGGCGACGACCTCGCCGGCGAGCTCGTGCCCGAGGATCTGCGGGATCCGCGCTCCGGTGAGCGGGTGCGGCTCGACCGGGGTGACGATCGGGCCCGCGACGTACTCGTGGAGGTCGGTGCCGCAGATCCCGCAGCTCGCCACGGAGAGGAGGACCTCGTCGGCCTCGGGAGGGGAGGGCTCCTCCACCTCCTCGACGCGGAGGTCGCGCGCGGCGTGGAAGCGCAGGGCGCGCATCGGTCAGGGCACGATCCGCGCCGCGCGCAGGCGCGCGAACAGGTCGAGGAACGACGACTCGGTGTCGCGGATGCCGAGGAACCCGAGTCGCCTGCTTCTGCCCATGTCGGTGAACGTCTCGACCGTGCGTCCGAGGTCGGCGTCCGTGTGCCACCAGGACGCGAGCCGCTCGACGTTTGGCTCGCGCAGACCGTGCCGGTGCGCGATCTCCGCCCAGATCTCGGCCGCATCCGCCATCTGCTCCTCGAGCGGCGCGGGCTCGCCGTCGAAGGGGACCGGCTCGACGTCGAGCGCGGCGGCGAGGCGGGGCCACAGCCGCCGCCAGCGGAAGACGTCGCCGTTGACGATGTTCAGCGCCTGATTCGCCGCGGCGGGCGTCGTCGCCGCCCAGACGAGATGGTCGGCGAGCAGGGTCGCGTCGGTGACGTCCGTGACCGCCTCCCACTGCTCGCGCGACCCCGGGAAGCGGAACCCGCGGCCGGTCTCTCGGCAGATCGCGCCGTACACCGCGAGCGTCACCCCCATATTCATGGTGTTGCCGATCGCCCAGCCGATGAGCGTATGCGGCCGGTGCACGGTCCAGGTGAACCCGTCCCGCTCGGCCGCCGCGAAGAGGATGTCTTCCTGGACGTAGTAGAAGTTCTCGTAGGGCAGGCGCGGCTGCTCCTCCGAGAAGGGCGTGTCCGGCTGCACCTTCGCGTACGCCTCGAACGGTCCGAGGTAGTGCTTGAGGCCGGTGACGAGGGCGACGTGCCGCACCGAGCCCTCGCCGGCGACGGCGTCGAGCAGGTTCTGGAGCATGCGCCCGTTGACCTCGCAGTTCTCCGCCTCGGTCGGCCGGCGGGACCACGTGGCGTAGAAGACGTGCGTGGGGGCGGTCCCGCGGACGGCGGCAGCGACGGCCTCGGCGTCCTCGAGGTCGACGGCGATCGCGGCGACCTGCGGCTCCAGGTCGTGGGGGCGGCGACAGAGGCCCACGACCTCCCAGCCGTCGGCGACGAGCCGCCGGGCGAGGTTGCCGCCGCTGATGCCGGTGACGCCGACGACGAGCGCCCGGCCGGGAGCCGGAGCAGCCGTCATCGCGGCCGCTTGCCGGCGCGCGCCGCCGGCCCTCGCCGCCGAGCCGGCGCGACGCGACGCGACGCCGCTGCCTCGGTCGCCGGCTCGTGCGCCTCCTGGAGCGTGGTCTCCGGCCCGCGGCGGCCGCGAACGACCCAGACGGCTCTGACCGTCTCCGGCCCGTCGTTGCTGAGCCGGTGCGGGGTCGAGGAGGGGAAGGTGATCGAGTCGCCGGGGCCGAGGACGTACTCGTCGAAGCCGACGACGACCCGCAGGGTGCCGCTGAGCACGAAGCCGAACTCGTGGCCGTTGTGCCGGACGAACGAGTCGTCCGGGCTCGAGGCGCCCCCGGGCTCGTAGGTGGCTTCGAGGAACTCGACGTCCTCGTCGGCCCAGAACATCAGGCGCTCCCACCTGACCCCGGAGTTGAGGGCGATCGCGGGGCGCTCGCCCGCGCGTTGGACGGCGAGGCCGGGCTCGGCCGGCTGGCCGGCGCCGGCGGTCGCCCTCGAGGCGACCGCCCGGGCGGGCGAGGCCTCGTCGAAGAGGAGCTCGTCGACGGTGACGCCGAACTCCGAGGCGAGGGCGTACAGCGTCCGGACGGAGGGGCGGATCCTGCCGGTCTCGATCTGGGAGATCGAGCTGGGCGAGAGGTCGAGGCGGCGGGCGAGCTCGCGGAGGCCCATCCCCCGACGGAGCCGGATCGCGCGCAGGCGCGGCCCGAGCTCGGACGGGGCGTCGGAGGCCCGCGCTGGATCTGGCGTGGCTTTCATCTCACGTCCTCGGGTCGCGGGAGTCGGTTGGGCGCATCATCGCTCGTCGGCTCCCGCTACGCCTGCGCCGGGTCGCGCCGGGCCCCTCGCCGCACCTGGCTGTAGATGATCGCCGCGGCCACGATCAGGAGCCCCTGGAAGAGGTACTGCCAGTACTGGTTCAGGCTCAGGAAGACGGTCGCGTTCAGGACCTGGACGCTGAGGCCCGCTCCCATGAGGGTGCCGATGAACGTGCCCCGCCCACCGAGGAGGCTCGTACCGCCGAGCACGACCGCCGTGATCGAGGTCAGCGTGTAGCTCGTCCCCTGGCCGGCGTCGCCGACGCCGAGCTGGGCGAGCAGGACGACCGCGCCGAGGAAGGTCAGGAGCGCCGCGCCGAGGTAGCCGAGCAGCGCGGTTCGGTCGGTGTGCACGCCGATGCGGCGGGCGGACTCCTCGTCGGAGCCGACGGCGCGGAGGCTCATGCCGAGGCGCGACTTCCGCAGCACCAGCTCGAGGACGAGCGCGCAGGCGACGAACGCGATGAACGCGACGGGCACGGGTCCGACCTTCGTTGCGATCGCATTCGTCACCGACGCGGTGATGTACCCGGAAGGGGCCGGGCGTAGGGTGAAGCTGAGTCCCCCGAGCCCGATGTAGGTGACGAGGGTGGCGGCGACGGGCGTGAACCTGGCGAAGCGGATGAGCGAGCCGTTGAGCAGGCCGACGGCGACCGCGGTCCCGAGCATGGCGGCGAACCCGAGCGCCCAGATCGCCGGCGAGCGACCGTCGAGGATGAAGAACGAGCCGACGACGACGAGCAGTCCGGCGAGCGGTCCGACCGAGAGGTCGATCCCGCCGAGCAGCAGAGCGAAGGTCTGCCCGAGGGAGATGAAGCCGAGCGCGGCGCACGCGAACTCCACCGAGCTGATGTTGAAGTTGGACAGGTAGCGGCTGTTGTGCGACAGGATGTACGCCCCGAGCGCCAGCATCACCGCCGCCAGGATCACCATGGGCGCATAGTCGCCTTCGATGAAGCGCGAGAGGCGCGACACGTCGCGGCCTGCCTTCGCGTCCTCCTCCGAGCTGTGGGTGGTCGCGCCGATCACGGCCTGGACGATCCCCTCCTCGGTGACCGCGTCGCCCTCGAGCGTCGCCACGGCGTGACCCCTCGACATCACGATCACCCGATCGCACAGGCCCTCCAGCTCCTTCGTGTCGCTCGAGGCGACGACGACCGGCACCCCGCGCGCGGCGATCTCGCGCAGGATGCGGTAGATCTCGGCTCGGGCGCCGACGTCGACGCCCTGCGTCGGCTCGTCGGCGACGAGGAGCGACGGCTCGGACAGCACCGCGCGGGCCATGACCACCTTCTGCTGGTTGCCCCCCGAGAGAGCCGACACCGCCGCCTCGAGCGAGGGAGCCCGGACCGCGAGCTCGGAGAGCTCGCGGGTGACCGCGGCGACCTCGCGCCGCCGGCTGACCACCGGGCCGACCCGGAACCGGCCGAGGGCGGTGAGCGCGGCGTTCTCCCGGACGTTCAGCCCGAGCATCAGACCCTCGGTCAGGCGGTCCGCCGGCATGTAGGCGACCGCGTCGAGGAGCTCCCGCCGGCCGAGCTGCCGGCCGCCGACGGAGATCGACCCGGTCGACGGGGCCCGGCCTGCCAGGGCGCGCAGGAGCGCCGGCTGGCCGTTGCCGACGACCCCCGCGATCCCCACGATCTCTCCCCGCCGGGCGGTGAACGAGATGTTCTCGAAGCCGTGCCCGGACAGGCGGTCGACCTCGAGGAGCGTCTCGCTCCCCTCGCCGTCGTGCTTCGGCGGGAAGGACGCTTCGAGGGTGCGGCCGACGATCATCGCGAGCAGCTCCGCGTCGGAGATGTCCTTGACCGCGGACGTGCCCCGAAGGGTGCCGTCGCGCAGCACCGTGACGCGGTCGGCGATCTCGCGGACCTCGGCGAGCCGGTGGGTGATGTAGACGACCGCCGTTCCCTCCCGTGCGAGCCGCCGCACCGCGGTGAAGAGGAGCTCGACCGAGTCCTGGGAGAGCGGCGCCGTCGGCTCGTCGAGGATGAGCAGCCGGGGCGACACCGCGAACGCCTTCGCGATCTCGAGCACGTGGCGACCGGCGACGCTGAGCGACGAGACCCGGTCCTCGAGGTGGCCGGAGAAGTGGACGTCGTCGAGGAGCGACCGCATCGCCCGCTTCGCGTCGGGAGCGCGGCGGCGCAGCCGGTCCTCGCCGACGGCGAGCCGGATGTTCTCGGCGACGGTCATGTCCGGCAGGACCGCCGGGTGCTGGTGCACCATCGCGATTCCGAGGTCACGTGCGAGGACGGGAGTCAGGCCCTCGAGCTCGGTGCCGTCGAAGACGATCGTCCCGGCGTCCGGCGCGAGCGCGCCCGAGGCGATGTTCATCAGCGTGGACTTGCCGGCGCCGTTCTCCCCGAGGAGCGCGTGCACCTCTCCGGGCAGGACCTCGAGGGAGACGTCCGAGAGCGCCGTGATCGCACCGAAGCGCTTGGTGATCCCGACCAGGGACAGGGTCGGGCGGCGAGACGTGTCGCGCGTGTCCTCGGCGACGCGGATGGCGGGTTCGTTGAGCACCTTCGTCTCCTCGTCACGACGTCGCGCGCGACGGGCGGTCGGTGACCGGCCGCCGCGCGCGACGCGTCACCTCTTACTTCTTCACGAGCTTCGCCTGGATCTCCGGTGACAGCTCCGCCGAGAGGTAGATGTCACCGGGCAGGTTGGGCTTGCACTCCACCGGATGGGGCTTGCCGGTGACCGAGTTCTCGAACACGCTCGACGGATAGTGGGTCGTCGCCGGCTTCTTCCCGCCGGTCGCGAGGGCAATCGCCCAGTCGATCGCGAGCCGCGAGTGGTCGTTCTGGGTCGAGACCGTGAAGAGCTTGAACGTCGGGTTCGACGCATGCTCCTTCTGCCAGAAGCAGCCGAGGACGTTGCCGTCGGACGTCGCGAGGGCGGGAATCTTCCGGCCGCTCTTCGTGAACTCCGGCAGCGCCCCGACGAGCGAGGGCCCGAAGTCGGAGACGATCACGTCGATCTTCGGGTACTTGGCGATGTCGGCCGAGAGCACCTTCTGGGTCAGGGCGGGATCCCAGTTCGTGACCTCGAAGGGCTGGGCGCCGATGAAGTGGTACTTGTGGGTCGGGTCGAGGATCTTGTGGAGGCCCTGGTTCTCCTCGATTCCCTGGCTGTTCCCCTGCGGCCCGCTCAGCATCAGCACGTTGCCGCCCTTCGGGAGCACCTGGAGGATCCACTTCCCCCACAGCTCGCCCGCGTCGGCGAAGTTCGTGTCGATGAAGACGTTGTAGTTGACGCCGGCCTGCCCTCCGGGCGTCACCCGGTACGGCACCGTCACGACCCCGGCCTTGTAGGAGCTCGTGAGCGCGGGCAAGATCGCCTTGCCCGCGTCCGGGAAGACCACGAGCGCGTTGACGCCCTTCGCGACCATGCCCTGGATGTCGGAGATGGCCTTCTGGACGTTCCCTTGACCGTCGGCGTAGCTGAACGAGGTCACGCTCGGGCACTTCGACGCCTCGTTCTTCGCCGAGGCGGTGGTGACGAGGCGCCAGCTGTTGCCGCCGAACCCGTCCGTCAGGCCGAGCGAGATCTTCTTCGGCCCGCACCACGACGGCACGGGCCCCGGCTTCGCGCACACGAATCCGCACCATGAAGGCTCGGCGGCCGGCTTCGCGGACTTCAGGGGCCTCGCGGACGACGTGGTCGCGGCGACCATGACGGCCGCGCCGATGAGTGAGAAGGCGAGCAACGCCTTCCGTCTCCTCCGGATCATCGTACGTTCCCTCCCTCTGGTCTCGATGGATTCCAACGCCCTGAGCGACATGGCCAGCTAGGTCGGTGCAAGCCTTGCCTCGCGACGGCCCAGGAAGCGTCGCGTCAAGGCCCCCCAGTCGATGGTGTAGAGAGCGACTCCCAGTGCGAGAGCCACCGCCTGCACGAGCGTCCGCGTCGCGTAGGTGACACCGAGCGCGAGGACGAACTGGTCGAGCTGGGACAGGAAGAGCGCGGCGATCGCCGTGGCGACCAGGTTCCCGCGACCGCCGAGCAGCGAGGTCCCGCCGAGTACGACGGCCGCGACCGACGGCAGGAGGTAGTTGTCGCCCTCGTAGGCCGTCGGCTGGTTGACGATCGACGCGTGGAGCACGGCGGCGAGGCAGTAGAGGACCTGGGCCCAGATGTAGGCGCCGGCCCCGTGACGCTGCACGCGAATCCCGGCCCTGAGCGCTGCGGTCCTGTTCGCGCCGACTCCCTCGAAGCGTCTGCCGGGCGGCGTGAGCTTGACCACCGCGGTGACGACGAGCGTCGCCGCCACGGCGGCGTAGACCGGGATCGGCACTCCGAGCCACAGGCCGCCCCCGATCCGCGCGAGGCGGGCGGTCGTGGTCGTCGGAATCCCGGCCGAGTACCAGAGCACGACCCCGTAGAGCAGCGCGTTCGTTCCGAGGGTCGCGACGATCGGGTTGAGACGCAGCCTGCCGACGAGGACCCCGTTCACGCATCCGGCCGCGATCGAGGCGAGGAACGCGATCCCGACCGCCGCCAGCAGCCGCGAGTTCTCGCCCGCCGGGTACTTGGTCACGATCACGACGTACAGCGACAGGCCGCCCGCCACGGAGAGGTCGATGCCGCCCTGCATGACGACGAGCGTCTGGCCGAGCCCTGCGATCGCGAGTGCCGACGCGAACGGGAGCATCGTCAGCACAGTGCCCCGGTCGAGGCTGGACGGGGCGATCAGGGCGCTCGCCGCGAACAGGAGCCCGGTCGCGACCGAGACCGTCGCCAGGCCGCGCGAGATCCGGCTCCGCGAACCGCGGGCGACCGGCGTCCTCCCTCCGTCCCGACCCGGTGTCAGTGTCCCAAGCGACACGTGGTCGCGGATCTTAGACCCGTTCGGCTCTGTTCACAAGTACCGACCAAAAGTTCAGTTATCCGTACCACCTACTCTGGACTCGCCTGCGTTCCTCTGCCATGATGCGGGCTCGATGGAGCGACGCATGTTCGCCTCAGATGAACATCTCGCCGGAGAGGTGAGGAGCGGCCGCTCGCTCGGGCGGACCGAAGACGAGGGAGGAGAGCTATGAGGATCGCCTCGCGGGGCGCCACGATGGCCGTCGACTGGGAGCAGCGGGTCGACTTCGCGCGGCTTCGAGCGGAGCGGCTCGCGAGGGCGCAGGCGGCGCTGCGCGAGTCGGAGCTCGGAGCCGTTCTGCTCTTCGACCAGAACAACATCCGCTACGTGACGAGCACCCACATCGGCGAGTGGGCGCGGGACAAGAGCGCCCGGTGCGTGCTCCTCCCGCGCGAGGGCGACCCGATCCTCTGGGACTTCGGGTCGGCGGCGCGGCACCACCAGCTCTACGCGCCGTGGCTGCCGGAGTCGAGCTGGCAGGCGGGCGTCACCTCGATGCGAGGCGCCATGCCCCGCGAGACGGGCGTGCCCGACGCGCTGGCGGCTCGCATCCACGGGGAGCTCGCCGAGCGCCAGATCGCCGGCGAGCCGCTCGGGATCGACCTGACGGACATGGAGACGCTCTACTCGCTCCACCGTCGCGGGATCGAGACGGCCGACGCCCAACCGGTGATGATGGCCGCGCGCGCGATCAAGACCGACGACGAGATCGCGCTCCTCGACCACGCGGCGGCGATGGTCGACGCGGTCTACGAGGAGATCTACCGCATGCTGCGTCCCGGGATCCGGGAGCACGAGGTCGTCGCCCGCGCGATGCAGGTCCTCTTCGAGCTCGGCTCGGAGCAGGTCGAGGCGATCAACGCCGTCTCCGGCGATCGCTGCAACCCGCATCCGCATGTCTTCTCCGATCGTCTCCTGCGCCCCGGCGACCAGGCCTTCTTCGACGTGATCCACTCCTTCATGGGCTACAGGACGTGCTACTACCGGACCTTCAACGTGGGCGGCGTCACGCAGTCGCAGCTCGACGCCTACAAGCAGTGCAGAGAGTGGCTCGACAGCGCGATCGAGCTCGTCCGGCCCGGCGCGACGACCGACCAGATCGCGGCCGTGTGGCCGAGCGGACCGGAGCTCGGCTTCCCCGACGAGCAGGCCTGCTTCGGCTTGCAGTTCGGTCACGGGCTCGGAGTCGGCCTCTACGAGGCGCCGATGATCTCCCGCCTGCACTCGCTCGATCACCCGACCGAGATCCAGGAGGGTATGGTCTTCGCGCTGGAGACCTACTGCCCGGCCTCCGACGGTGAGTCGGCTGCGCGCATCGAGGAAGAGGTGGTCGTCACGGCGACCGGTGCGCGGGTGATCACGAGGTTCCCAGCCGACGAGCTGCTCGTCTGCGGCAAGACGTACGTGCGCGGTGCCGACCTGCTCGACCGCGAAGCCTCACCCATCTGAGATGGGCCGCGTGCAGGGCCGCGCCGTGGTCGTGACGGGAGGCGCCGGCGGGATCGGGGCGGCCGCCTGCCGAGCGATCGCCCGTGAGGGCGGGAAGGTCCTCGTCGCCGACCTCGACTCGGAGCGGGCGCGATCGGTCGCCGAGTCGATCGCCGCCGAGGGGGGTGTCGCGGAGTCGGTCGGGGTCGACGTCACCGACCGGGCGCAGGTCCGGGCGATGATCGAGACGGCGGTCGAGGCCTTCGGGTCGCTCGACGTCGTCTTCAACAACGCCGGCATCAACCGTCCGCGCGACTTCATGGACGTCGACGAGCAGAACTTCGAGCAGATCGTGCGGGTGAACACCTGGGGAGTCATCGTCTGCACCCAGGAGGCCGCCAGGCAGATGATCGCCCAGGGCTCGGGGGGCAAGATCATCAACACCGGCTCGATCGCGAGCCGGCAGGGATTCTGGGACTTCGTCCCCTACTGCGTCGCGAAGTTCGGCACGCTGGCCGTGACCCAGGCGACCGCGCGAGGCCTGGCGAAGTACGGCATCACCGTCAACGCGTTCGCGCCTGGGGTCGTCGACACGGAGATGTGGGTGGGACTCAACGAGGATCTCCGCGCGATCCACGGCCAGTCGGGCGACGCCGACCCGATGCGCGAGTTCGCCGCGAGCACCCTCATCGGCCGCCCCGCGACGCCCGAGGAGCTCGCTCCCTTCCTCGTCTACCTGGCCTCTCCCGAGTCCGACTACATGACCGGGCAGATGTACATGGTGGACGGCGGCCAGGTCCTTGTCTGAGGCGACGACCGTCGGCTTCGCCGGCATCGGCCGGATGGGGCTCCCGATGGCGCGCAACATCCTGCGCGCGGGATTCCCGCTGATCGCCTGGAACCGCACGGCCGAACGCTGCCTTCCCCTCGTCGAGGAGGGCGCGACCGCCGCCGGCGCGGCCGTCGAGCTCGCCGCCGCCGACGTCGTCGTGACGACCCTGACGGACGCCGCGGCGGCTCGAGCGGTGCTCGTCGACAGCGGCTTGCTCGACGCGCTTCGACCCGGAGCGATCGTCCTCGAGATGAGCACGATCGGCCCGCGCGCCGCCAGAGATCTCGCAGCGCGCGCCGATCGCCGCCGCGTCGCGCTGCTCGACGCACCCGTCTCCGGGAGCGTGGCGGTCGCGGAGGCCGGGCAGCTCTTCGCGATGGTCGGAGGCGACGCGGACGCGTACGAGCGAGCGAGTCCGGTGCTCGACGCGATGACGAGAGGTCACGTCCTCCTCGGCCCGTCCGGAGCGGGTGCGGCGATGAAGCTCGCGGTCAACGCGATGGTCGCCGTGACGAACGAGTCGATCGCGGAGACGCTCGTGCTCGCCGAGCGCTTCGGCATCGAGCGCGAGCGCGCGTACGACGTGCTCGCGAGCGGCGTGCTCGCCTCCCCGTTCGTCCTCTACAAGCGTGGCGCGTTCCTCGCGCCCGAGACGGAGCCGGTCGCGTTCACCGTCGGGCTCATGCGCAAGGACGTCGCGCTTGCCCGAGAGCATGCGGCCGAGCTCGGCCTCCGTCTTCCCGCCCTCGCGGCCGCCGCTCGCGTCCTCGAGCGGGCGGACCAGATGGGCCTCGCGGACGCCGACATGGCGTCGGTGATCCAGCTTGTCAGCGCACCCCACGAACTGCAGGAGGAGCCGTGAAAGGGCTGCATCACGTCGGCATCACAGTCAAGGACCTCGACGCGTCGATTCGCTTCTACCACGACGTCCTCGGCTTGCCGTTCTCGAACGAGCCGAGCCCGTGGTTCGAGGGGCCGGGGCTCGGTACGGCCGTCGGCGTCCCGGGCGCGGCGTTGCGCCAGGTCAGCCTGCGGCTCGGCGATACGACGCTCGAGCTGCTCGAGTACAAGAGTCCGCCCAGCGAGACGGCGAGGCCGCTCCGCTCGAACAACCTGGGTGCGTCTCACGTCGCGTTCCTCGTCGACGACATCCACGCGAGCAAGGCCGAGCTCGAGGCGAAGGGGATCGAGTTCTACAGCGACGTCAACGTGGTCGACGAGGGAGTTCTCGCCGGTTGGAGGTGGGTGTACTTCGAAGATCCGGACGGCTACCCGCTGGAGCTCGTCGAGGTCGCCTACTACAAGGAGGAGGAGCGTCGAGCGGGGATCGCGGCGTACCTGGCCTCGCGGGGATCCGGCGTCGGGTCGACGGCGACGGCTGAAGGGCGCTGAGGGTCGCCGGGGAGACGCTCGGCCCCTGGCAGGGGCGCTGCGGGAGCGTGCCCCTCCCCGGTCGGCCGTCGAGCGCGTAGCGCAGCGCGGGTGCGAGCTGGCTGCGCCAGAAGCGGTCGTCGTGGCCGCCGGGCCCGAGCCACAGCTCGTAGCGCAGGCCGGCGCGGCGGAGCTCGGCGGCGAACGCGACGGTCTGTGCGAGCGACGCGCGGTCGCTCGTTCCGGCGGAGAGGAAGAAGCGCAGTCCGGCGTAGCGGCGGCTCGCAGCGGGCAGCTGGACGAGCTGGTCGGGGTCGTAGCTCGCGAGGACGGCGCGGGTGGCGCCGGCGAGGGACCCGTCGGCGAGCGGGCGGAAGTAGCCGCTCCAGGACTCGAGCGTGCCGAACAGGTGCGGGTGCCGCAGCCCGACCACGACCGAGCCGAAGCCGCCCGCGGAGAGCCCGGCGAGCGTTCGCGCGGCCCGGGAGCGGGCGGCCGGGAGCTCGCGGTCCGCCCACGGGACGACGGCGTCGACGAGGAACCGCTCCCAGATCCCCGTCCACTCGCCGTCGTACCGCCCGGACGGCCCGGCGGCTGGCATCACGGCGATGAACGGCGGCACCCGGCGCGCGGCGATCAGCCGGTCGGCGTTGTCGGTGATGTCGAGGCTGTCGACGTACGAGTACGGGGAGCCCGGCATCCCGTGCAGCAGGTAGACGACCGGGTAGCGTCTCGACCACGTGACGCCGGGCGGGAGGTAGACCGCGCTCTCCCGCCGCGCCGCCGAGAGCGGGTTCGGGATCCGCCCCTGCCAGAGCGTGCCCCCCGCCGGCCCGACCCGGACGAGCGCGAACCCCGGCGGGGCGACCTCCGCCGGCTCGAGGCCCGCCCCCGCGACGGTGGGCGTCGCCGCCCCCGCGACGGTGGGTGTCGCCGTCCCCGCGGCGGCGAGGAGCGACAGGCACGCGGCCAAGCGAACGAGCACCCGCATCGAGCCTCCGCGCGAACGGTGCCAGCCTGCGACCCCCGCCGCCGTTACGGGTCGCGCGCGAACGTCGGCGGTCGGTTACCGGACGGTTACGCAACCGTGAACGCGGGGTGCGCGCCCCGCGCCCGGACGACTCCTGCGCGTGTCCGCGTCGACCGCCGCCGTCTCCGCGCCGTCCGTCTCCAGCACATCGGCTCGGTCGAGCTCGCTCCCCGAGGCCGCGACTGCGGGCGTCGTATCGACGCGGGATCGAGCGGCGTCAGTGCTCCCAGCCGGTCACAATTCGAACCACAGCGCCGTCGTGCGTGCGAGGGTGATCGGTCTCCGCAGCTACCGGCGGCGTCGGCGGGGGCGGTAGGCGACGCCCCTGTGTCGAATCGAGCGGACGATCACCCCGGTTGGCTCAAGGGTGTAGAGGATGCGGTAGTTCCCGGCGCGGGCGGACCACAGTCCCGCCATCCCGCCTACGAGCCGCTTGCCCATGTCCTCAGGCTCGAGCTGGATCAAGACCAGGGTTTCGAGTACGGCGTCCCGTACCTTGTCGGGGAGAGTCTCGAGTTGCTCTCTCGCTCGTCGTGTGAGCCGGAGCTCAGGCAAGCCCGAGCTCGCGCCGGACCTCGTTCAGGCTGAACAGGCGGCCCGCCTTCACGTCTTTCGCGCTCTCGCGAAGATCTGCGAGCGTCTGCTTGTCCTGAAGCACGTCGAGCGTCTCTGCGATCGCGTCCCACTCCTCGGGTGAGACGACGACCGCCGCGGGGCGGCCCTTGCGCGTGATCACGACATGCTCATGGCGTGCTTCGACGTCGTCGAGCAGCTCGGTGAGTCGAGCGCGGGCGTCGGTGAACGGGATGATTCGCGCCACACGCACAGCGTACAGAAATCTGAGCAGATCGGAGGGAGAGTGCCCCCGGCAAGAATCGAACTTGCGCACGCGGTTTAGGAAACCGCTGCTCTTCCACTGAGCTACGGGGGCGGTTCGTGCAGGCTACGTGACCTTCAGCAGCCCCTTCATGCCGCCGGCGGCGTGGCCGGGGATCGTGCAGAGGTACTCGTACGTGCCGGGCTTCGCGAACGTCACGGTGAGCGTCGCCGAGGCGCCCTTGCCGAGCGAGGGCGTGACCTTGCCGGCGCACGAGTTCGCGGCCGCCGACGCGCTCGGCTTCGAGCAGACCTTGAAGTCGTGCGGGAGCCCGGTGCTGTCGCCGTTCGTGACCTTGAACGTGACCGTGCCGTGCTTGACGGTCTTCGTCGACAGCGTGAACGAGAACGTCGACGGCTTGCCGGCGGTCACGGTTACGACCGTGCCGGCCGTGTGGCTCGCCCGCGCGAGCGCGGTCGGCACGGCGACGAGCCCGGCGACGGCGGCGAGGGCGAGCAGCATACGGGTTTTGCTGATCAATTCACTCCTCCATGGATGGTCACGGGCGGACTCCTGCCAGGCCCCGCCCAAGGGGGTTACCGCCGTAGTGTTGCAGCAACCGGCGCCTCCGCTCGCCCGCAACCGGCACCCCGGGGGTCGGGGCGGTGGGGCCGGTGCGCCGGCCCCGGTCAGGCCTCGCGCGGCTGCCAGCGGAAGCCGCGGAGCGCGCCCACGACCCCGACCGCGCCCCAGAGCGCGACGACGGCGATCTGGCTCCCGTCCGCCCAGAAGTGCTGGTGGTGGAGCATCACGTCCCGCGTCAGCTTCGTGTAGTGGGTGAGCGGGGTGATGTTCGCGATCGCGCTCAGGAACCCCGGGTAGCCCTTCGGAGTGAAGAACGTCCCGGAGATGATCGCCATCGGCAGGTAGACGGCGTTGATCACCGCCGAGGAGCCCTCCGCCGACCGCACGAGCCCGGTCATCCCGAGCCCCATCGCCGCGAACGCGAGCGCGCCGAGCGCGAGCACGAAGAGCAGGGACCCGGGCGCCTTCGGCCACGGCACCGAGAACACGAGGCGGCCGAGGACGACGATCAGCGCCGCCTCGATCAGGAACACGACGAACGTCGAGGCGAGCACGCCGAGGACGTACGCGGCCGGCGGCAGCGGCGTCGCCCGGATCCGCTTCAGCACACCGGACTCCCGCCGCACGACGAGCGAGATCGCGAGCCCGGCGAAGCACGTGGCCGCGACCCCGTACCCGATCATCCCGGCCTCGAGGAACCAGGACGCCTTCAGCCCGCCCTCCTTCTTGATCCGGTCGCCGCCGTACACCGAGCCGAAGATCAGGAAGAAGACCACCGGCAGGAAGAAGGTGAAGACCGCCGCCTCGCGGTTGCGCCAGAAGAGGAGCTGCTCCACGCGCAGCTCGTGGACCCAGAGCCTCATTCGCGCGTCAGCTCCAGGTAGACCTCCTCGAGCGTCGGCCGCCGCACCTCGAGCCCGTCGAGCTCCGCGCCGCCGGCCTCGTGGATCAGCTCGTGCAGCCGCGCCGTCGGCCGGGTCGTGCGCTCGACGACGAGCTCGCCGTCGCGGCGGAAGCGGATCTCCGTCTCGGCCCCGCCGGCGACGAGCTCGCGCGGCGGCCCCTCGCGCACGATCTCGCCGCCGCGCAGCACGGCGACGCGGTCGGCGAGCTGCTCGGCCTCGTCGAGGTAGTGCGTCGTCAGGAGCACGGTCGTCCCGAGCGAGCGCAGGTTGCGGATCGTCTCCCACGCGGTCCGCCGCGCCCCGGGGTCGAAGCCGGTGGTCGGCTCGTCGAGGAACACGAGCTCCGGGTCGCCGACGAGCGCGAGACCGAGGTCGAGCCGCCGCTTCTGCCCGCCGGAGAGCGCCCGCACGCGCGCGTCCGCCTTCTCTGCGAGCCCGACGAGCTCGATCACCTCGTCCACGTCGCGCGCGCGCGCGTAGTAGCCGGCGAAGGCGCGAAGGCTCTCGCGGACGGTGAGGTTGGGGTAGAGCGACGAGGACTGGAGCACGACGCCGACGCGCTCCCGCCAGGCGCGCCCCGCGTGCTGCGGGTCGACGCCGAGCACCTCGACCTCGCCGGCGCTGCGGTCGCGGTAGCCCTCGAGGATCTCGATCGTCGTCGTCTTGCCGGCCCCGTTCGGGCCGAGCAGCCCGAAGACCTCGCCGGCGCGGATCTCGAAGTCGATCCCGCGGAGCGCCTCGTGCGTGCCGTAGCTCTTCCGCAGGCCCCTCACGCGGACGGCGACCGTCAAGGAAGCTCGACCTCGTGGTACTCGCCGGTCGCGAGGTGCAGCTCCCGTCCGGTCAACGCGAGGACGATCTCGTCGCAGTCCGGGGCGTGCCCGACGCCGACCACCGTCTCGCCGAGTCCCGCCACCGCCGCGCGCACGCCGAGGACCGTCGCGCCCGGAGCGAGCCGCTCGTCGAGCCGCAGCTCGACTCCCGCCCGGGCGGCGATCGGCTCCGCCGTCTCGCGCGCCCGCCGGAGCGGGCTCGAGACGACCGCGTCCGGGGCGAGGGCGGCGAGGCGCTCCCCGAGCCGCTGCGCGGCCGCCCGGCCCTCCGCGCTCAGCGGCCGCAGCTCGTCCGGGCCGCCGGAGGCGGGCTCGGCGCTCGCGTGGCGGACGAGGATCAGGCGCACGGCCTCAACGGTACTAGGGTTCTCGCGGTGCGCCGCTTCAGGTACGTCGTCGCCGACGTGTTCACCGACCGTCCGCTCGCCGGCAACCAGCTCGCCGTCTTCACCGACGCGCGCGACCTCGACCCGCTGACGATGCAGGCGCTCGCGAAGGAGCTGCGCTTCTCCGAGACCGTCTTCGTCCTGCCCCCGCACGCGCCGGAGGCGGACGCGCGCATCAGGATCTTCACGCCCGCGACCGAGCTGCCGTTCGCCGGGCACCCCGTGCTCGGGACGGCGTTCGTGCTCGGCGGGCCGCTCCAGAAGGTCGTCCTCCGGCTCGAGACCGGAGCGGGGGTCGTCCCGGTCGAGCTCGAGCGCGAAGGGCCGGCGATCCGCTTCGGCTGGATGGAGCAGCCGGTCCCGACCTGGACGCCGCTCGAGCGCCCCGACGAGCTCTTCGCCGCCCTCGGCGTCGGCGGCTCCGGCCTGCCGGTCGAGGTGTACGACAACGGCGTCCGTCACCTCTACGTCGAGCTCGGCTCGGCGGCCGAGGTCGCCGCGCTCGCGCCCGACCTCGCCGCGCTCGGGCGGGTGACGCGGGCGGGCGCGAGCTGCTTCGCCCGCGCCGGCCGCGGCTGGAAGACGCGCGCCTTCTTCGCCGACCTCGGCGTCCCGGAGGACCCGGCCACCGGCTCCGCCGCCGGTCCGCTCGCGGTGCACCTCGCGCGGCATGGGCGGATCGCCTTCGGCGAGGAGATCGAGATCGCGCAGGGCGCGGAGCTCGGGCGGCCCTCGACGCTGTACGCCCGCGTCGAGGGCGCCGCCGACCGGATCGACCGCGTCGCGGTCGGGGGCTCGGCGGTGATCGTCGCCCGGGGAGAGTTCTTCCTCCCCTGAGCTACGGGATCGCGGGCGACGGGATCGCGAGCGCCTCCACCTCGGGCAGCTCCGGCGCGAGCGCCGCCCAGAAGCGGCCGCCGTCGCGCGAGACGTAGAGCCGGTTCCGCGCGCCGTAGACGACGAGGTCGGGGTCGGACGCCGCGACCGCGACCGCGCGCCCGGGCGGGAGCCCGCGGCCGGACGCGCGCCAGGTGGCGCCTGCGTCGTGCGAGACGAGGAGCGGGGGACGGGCGTCGACGACCGCGACCACCGTCGAGCCCGCCTCGGCCGCCGCCACCACCCGCGGCAGGGGAAGCGGCGGCGCGGGCGGGGGGGCGAACGGCTCGGCCGGCGTCAGCTCCTCGCGCTCGAGGTCGAGCGCGAACGCGCCGGCTACCGTCTGCACGAGGACGATCACCGCTCCGCCGCCCGGCGCGTCTCGGCGAGCACCTCTCCGACCACCCCGGTCGCGTGCCGGGCGGCGGCGACGGGCGGCAGCCCGTGCGAGCGGGCGGCGACGTAGGCGACCGCGAACGCGTCGCCGGCGCCGGTCGGCTCCGCCTCGACCGCGACGGCGGGCACGTCGCGGGCGCGACCGCCGGCGTGGACGGTCGCGCCCAGCGCGCCACGGGTGACGATCACCTCCGCCACCGGCAGCCCCGCCGGGTCGCCGAGCACCTCCGCCTCCTCCTCGGCGAGCTTGAGCACCGCGACGTGCGCGAGGAGCGCCGGGTCGTAGTCGGCGTCGAGCCGGAGCGGCCCCGGCTCCGGCCGCCGGACGAGCCCCTGGCCGTCGAGCGCGAGCCGCCGGCCGCGGGCGAGCCGCGCGAGCGTCGCCGGCGGGAAGTCCGAGCGGAGGAGCGGCGCGACGTGCACCCAGCGGGCCGCCGGGGGCAGCGCCGGCACCTCGTCCGGCTGCCAGGCGTCCCCGACGGCGACCACCTCCATCGCCCGCCGGGGGCCGTCGGCGAGGATCCGGAACGACGCCGTCCTCACGCCGGGCACGTGCTCGACGGGCGTCCCGAGGCGGGCGGTCGCGAGCACGAGCGCGGCCCGGTCGGCCGGGGCGCAGCGGGCGTAGATCCGCGCCCGCACGTCGAGGTGGCGGAGGGCGCGGGCGGCGTGGAACGGCCCGCCGCCGGGCCGCTCCCGCACCCCGCCGGGCCCGGGGAAGAGGTCGCGGGAGAGGTTGCCGAGCGAGACGATCACGCCCGCCGAGTATCCCCGCTACCCGCGGGCGCGCGGGCGGCGGCCTTGTGGTCGTCGCGAGCCCGTCGGTATCGTGTGGGGGCCAGTTGCGTCCCGTCGCCAGGCTCATCCTCTTCCTTGCGGTCGCGCTCGGCCTGCTCGCCTCCGCCGTCGGCGTCTGGGCGGCGCGCACGGGCGCCCGCGCTCCGGCCGCCGGGTACGACCTCGTCGCCGGCAAGAAGGACTACCGCATCTACTGCGGGCAGTGCCACGCGCTCGCGGCCGCGCTCGCGGCCGGCTTCGGCGGCGTGAACAAGTTCGGCCAGGACGGCGGGCCGAGCTTCGACAACCTGCGCGTGTCGTTTGCGATCTCCGTCGACGCGATCACCGAGTCGTTCAGCGGCCACGAGATCATCATCAAGAAGATGACCTGGAAGCAGATCCACGACGTCTCGGCGTTCGTCGCGGCGGCGACGAAGACGCATCCCTACCCGGCGCGGCTGATCGACGCCGGCTAGCGCCCGCCCGCCCGGGCGGCGACCGCGAGCCGTCGCACCACGAACGGGAGGATGCCGCCCTGCGCGTAGTACTCGCGCTCCCGCGGCGTGTCGAGCCGGACGATCGCCCGGAACCGGATGTCGTCGGCGGTTACCTCGACCTCGCGGGCGTCGGCGCCGACGCCGGTGATCGCGAACTCCTCCCGGCCGGTGAGCCCGAGCGACTCCCGGCTCTCCCCCTCCCGGAACTGCAGCGGGAGCACGCCCATCATCAAGAGGTTCGAGCGGTGGATCCGCTCGTAGCTCTCCGCGATCACGGCGCGGACGCCGAGCAGGGCCGGCCCCTTCGCCGCCCAGTCACGTGACGAGCCGGTGCCGTACTCCTTCCCGGCGAGCACGACGAGCGGCGTCCCGCGGTAGCGCTCGGCCGCCTCGAAGATCGTCATCTCCTCGCCGCTCGGCAGGTGCACCGTCCACGTCCCCTCCGAGCCGGGCACGAGCAGGTTGCGGAGGCGCACGTTCGCGAAGGTGCCGCGCACCATCACCTCGTGGTTGCCGCGCCGGGCGCCGTACGAGTTGAAGTCGCGGGGCTCGACCCCGTGCTCGACCAGGTACCGGCCCGCCGGCGAGTCTGGGCGGATCGCCCCGGCGGGGGAGATGTGGTCGGTCGTCACCGAGTCGCCGAGCGAGACGAGACAGCGGGCGCCGGTGATGTCGCCCGGCTGCGGCGCCTCGCGGGCGAGCCCCGTGAGGTAGGTGGGCCGGCGGATGTACGTCGAGTCCTCCCTCCACGCGTAGAGGCTCCCCGACGGGACCTCGAGGCTCCGCCAGCGCTCGTCGCCGGCGAAGACGTCGCGGTAGGTCTCGGCGAACATCTCGCCGCGGATCGCGGCCGCGATCGTCTCCTGGATCTCCTCGGCGGTCGGCCAGATGTCGCGCAGGTAGACGTCGTCCTGCAGCGGCTCGCGCAGGAGGTCGATGTCCATGCGGCCCGCGAGCGCGTAGGCGACGACGAGCGGCGGCGAGGCGAGGTAGTTCGCCTTCACCTCCGGGTGGATGCGGGCTTCGAAGTTGCGGTTGCCGGAGAGCACGGAGCAGACGACGAGGTTGCCGCTCGCGATCGCCTGGGAGATCTCGCCCCGGAGCGGCCCCGAGTTGCCGATGCAGGTGGTGCAGCCGTAGCCGACGGTGTTGAAGCCGAGCTCGTCGAGGTAGCGGTCGAGGCCCGCCTGCTCGTAGTAGCGGGTGACGACGCGCGAGCCGGGCGCGAGCGACGACTTCACCCACGGCCGCCGCCGCAGGCCGCGCTCGACCGCCTTCTTCGCGAGCAGCCCGGCGCCGATCATCACCTGCGGGTTCGACGTGTTCGTGCACGAGGTGATCGCCGCGATCACGACCGAGCCGTGCTCGAGGGCGACGCGCTCGCCGTCCAGGTCGAGCTCGACCCGGCGGCGCTCCGGCCGGGGGGCGGCGGGGGCGGGGGCGCGCTCGTACGCCGGCTCCCCGCCCGGGGCCTGCTCGCTCGTCGGGTCGCTCGCCGGGAACGTCTCCGCCACCGCCCCGTCCTCGTCGGGCTCGACGCCGAAGGTGCCGAGCGCCTCCAGGAACGACTCCTTCGCGCGCGCGAGGGCCACCCGGTCCTGCGGGCGGCGGGGCCCGGCGAGCGACGGCTCGACGTCGCCGAGGTCGAGCTCGACGACCTGCGAGTACTCGGGGTGGTCGTGCGGCTCGTGCCAGAGCAGGTTCTGCTTGCAGTACGCCTCCACGAGCGCGACGCGCTCGGGAGGCCGGCCGGTGAGCCGGAGGTACGCGACGGTCGCCTCGTCGACGGGGAAGAACCCGCAGGTCGCGCCGTACTCGGGCGACATGTTGGCGATCGTCGCCCGGTCGGCGACCGTCAGCCCGGCGAGGCCCTCGCCGAAGTACTCGACGAACTTGCCGACGACGCCCGTCCTGCGGAGCAGCTCGGTGACGGTGAGGACGAGGTCGGTCGCCGTCGCTCCCTCCCGGAGCGCGCCCGAGAGGCGCACGCCCACCACCTGCGGGACGAGCATCGACAGCGGCTCGCCGACCATCGCCGCCTCCGCCTCGATCCCGCCGACGCCCCAGCCGAGCACGCCGAGGCCGTTCACCATCGTCGTGTGCGAGTCGGTGCCGACGAGCGTGTCCGGGAACGCGACCCCGTCCCGGTCCTCGACGACGCGCGCCAGGTACTCGAGGTTCACCTGGTGGCAGATGCCGGTCCCGGGCGGCACGACCGCGACCTGCGCGAACGCGGTCTGGCCCCACCGCAGGAACGCGTACCGCTCGCGGTTGCGCTGGAACTCGAGCTCGACGTTGCGTGCGAACGCCGCGCGCGAGGCGAAGGCGTCGACCTGCACCGAGTGGTCGATCACGAGCTCGGCCGGGATGAGCGGGTTGACGCGCGACGGGTCGCCGCCGAGCTCGGCGACCGCGTCCCGCATGGCCGCGAGGTCGACGAGCGCGGGCACCCCGGTCAGGTCCTGCAGCAGCACGCGGGAGGGGGAGAACGAGATCTCGCGCGACGGCTCGGCGTGCGGGTCCCAGCCGGCGACCGCGGCGACGCCCTCCTCGCTCCCCGCCCGCACGACGTTCTCGAGCAGGATGCGGAGCGTGTACGGCAGGCGCTCGGCTCCCGCGTCGCGGATGCCGAAGATCGCGTAGGCGCGGTCCCCGACCGTGATCGTCGCCCGCGACGCCATGCCCGAAGGTTAATCCCGGCTTAATCGCCGGTCGGCTAGAAGGGGTGACGTGCTCCGCGTCGCCGCCTCGCTCGCACTCGCGGCCGCCGGAGGGGGGATCGCGCTCGCGGGTGCCGGTCTCACCGGGAACCTCGGCGGCGGGACGACCGTGGAGGAGGTCGTCCAGGCCCCGGTCGCGCCCGCGCGGCTCGCCGCCGCGGCCCCGCGGCGCCTGACCGACGAGGAGATCTACCGCCGCGACGCGCCCGGCGTCGTCCGCGTGAACGCCGCCGGCTCGGGCTTCGTGATCGACAAGGCCGGTCACATCGTCACGAACGAGCAGGTCGTCGGCCGCGGCGAGACCGCCCGGGTGAGCTTCTCGGGGAGGGCGGAGATGGTCGCCGCCGTGGTCGGCAAGGATCCCTCGACCGGCGTCGCCCTGCTCGAGGTGAACGCGCGCTCGCGGTCGCTGACCCCGCTCCCGCTCGGCAACTCGGACCTCGTCCAGGTCGGCGACCCCGTCCTCGCGATCGGCCACCCGCTCGGCCTGACGCGGACGGCGACGGCGGGGATCGTCAGCGCGGTCGGCCGCACGATCGACGCGCCGAGCGCGATCGCGGTCGACGCGGCGATCGCGCCGGCGAGCGCCGGCGGGCCGCTGATCGACGGGGACGGCGACGTGATCGGCATGGTCGGCTCCGGCTCGGCGGTGCCGATCAACACGGTGAAGGCGGTCGTCGCCCAGCTCATCCGGGACGGGCGGGCGCAGCACGTCGTCCTCGGCGTCGGTGCCCAGCCGGTGACGCCGACGGTCGCCCGCCTGTTCGACCTGCCGGCGTCGCACGGTCTGCTCGTGCAGAGCGTGCGGCCCGGGAGCGGCGCCGCGGCGGCTGGCCTGCGCGCCGGGTCGAGGCCGGTCGTCGTTGGGGGCGAGTCGTACCTGCTCGGCGGCGACCTGATCGTCGCGGTCGACGGTCGGCCCGTCGCCACCCCGGAGCAGCTTCGCGACCTGATCGAGACCCGGCGGCCCGGCGACCGGTTGCGCCTCGCGGTCTACCGCGGCGGCGCCCGGCGCACGGTGGAGGTGACGCTCGGCCGGCCGCCCGGCTAGGAAGGTTTCGGTCCCGCTCGCGGGGCCGAGACCCGGTGTGCTGTCCAGCCAGCACGGCGCACCGGAGGAATGGCCGCGACCCGCCTGCCTGCCCGGGTCGCGGCCATTGTTTTTCCCCGAGCGCGCGCCGCTCCCCGGCGAGCGCGGACGCTACCCTGTCGGCCATGGAGCGTGGGGTGGTGGTCCACGAGCCGACGCGCGTCGCCGACGAGGAGCTCCTGGCCGGCGACGGCGACGCCGACCGCGAGGGCTGGTGGTGCGTGAAGACGGATCCGTTCCCGTGCCCGGCGGCCGGCTGCTCCTTCGTCGCCGAGTTCATGACCGCCGCGCACCTCATCCTCGTGTGGGAGCAGCAGGACGACCCGAACCTGCTGCGGCACGCGGCGCGCGCCCGCGACGTCGGGCGCAACCCCCGGATCGTCGGCTACGAGCTCGGGTACGGCCCGAGCGCCTCGTACTACGCCTGGGTCGCGGCCGGCCGGCCCGTCCACGGCGTGCGACCGCAGTAGCCGTGGCCGGCCGATGGCGACCGTCACCGAGACGATCCGGCTCAGCGGGATCCGCTGCGGGCAGTGTGTGGCGCGGCTCCGTCACCTGCTGCGCGACCACGCCGGACTCGAAGCCGCGCGCGCGAACCTGCTCGGGGAGCTGACCGTCGTCTACGACGACGAGATCACCTCGCGCGAGGCGCTGCTCGCGGGGCTCGCGCGCGGCGGATTCCGGGAATCCGCGCGCTGACGTCGTCGTTCCAACTGGTTGATAGGGTGGCCGTCGATGAGCGAGAGCGCACCGACCGCCGCCGAATCCCGCCGGATCGCCGAGGAAGCACGTGACCGCGTCCGTTTCGAGGAAGAGGCGCTTCAGCTCAGCGACCAGGTGTACCGGGTCGCGCGGCGTCTGGTCGGCTCGCGCGAGGAGGCCGAGGACCTGATGCAGGACACGTACGCGCGGGCCTTCCGGTCGTGGCAGCAGTACCAGCCCGGCACGAACCTGCGCGCGTGGCTCCTCCGCATCCTCACCAACCTGAACATCGACCGCGGTCGCCGCCAGCGGCGCATGCCCGAGCTGCAGCCGCTCGAGGAGGGCGACTACTTCCTCTACGACCGGCTGGAGGCGACGATCCCGGACGAGAACCCGGACGAGGAGCGCGTGCTCGAGCGCCTGTCCCAGAACGCGGTGGTCGAGGCGCTCGCCGAGGTGCCGCACGACTTCCGCGACGTGCTCGTGCTCGTCGACATCGGCGAGTTCTCCTACGCCGAGGCGGCGCAGATCCTCGACATCCCGCTCGGGACGGTGATGTCGCGGCTGCACCGCGGTCGCCGCATCCTCAAGCGGGCCCTCGCCGAGAAGGCGGTGACGGCGTGATGGGCTGCGGGTGCTCGGACTGCGAGGAGATGATGCAGCCGTACATGGACAAGGTGCTCACCGAGGAGCAGGTCCGCGAGGCGCAGGAGCACCTCGCCCGCTGTCCCGGCTGCGAGAAGCGCTACCGGTTCGAGTACAAGCTGCGGATGTTCGTGCGCGTCGCGGTCGACGAGCCGATGGCGCCCGAGCTGCGGGCGAGGCTTGCCGGGCTGCGCTCGCCGGCGCCGCCTCACTGACCGGGGCGGGCGCCCGGCGGGTAGTCGAGGTCGCCGGGCGGCTGGAGGTCGCTGCAGTCGACGAGCACCGCGTCGAGCGCGCGCGCGCCCTCGTCGGGGACCGACGCCCACGCGGAGCGCGCGAGGACGGCGGGGTGGTCGCGGGTGCCGTCGTAGCTCGCGGCCACCACCGGCGCGTCTCCGCGCCGGGCGAGCAGGCGGCGGACCGCCCGCGGGTCGAGCTCCGGCCCGTCGGCGAGGACGACGACCGCTGCCTCGACCTCCGGGCCGAGCGCGGCGAGCCCGCACCGCAGCGACGCCCCCGGCCCGCGCGCCCAGTCCGCGCAGCGCACGAGCCGCGCGCTCCCCAGGGGGACCCCGTCGAGCGGGTGGGCGCCCTCGACGACGACGACCTCGCCGACCGGCGTCCGCGCGAGGCGCTCGAGCACGGCCGGCAGGTAGACGCGCTGCTTCGGCGCGCCGTAGCGGCTCGCCGCGCCGGCCGCCAGCACCACCGCCGCGATCAACCGGAGACGGTCGCCCGCTCGATCTCGACTCGCGCCGTCGGCTGCTGCGTCTGCGGGTTGCCGAGCTTGCCGATGCGGTCCACCACGGCGATCCCGGAGGTGACCCTGCCGATGATCGCGTAGTCCGGGGGCAGGCCGGCGTTCGCCGCCGTGACGACGAAGAACTGGCTGCCGGCCGTGCCCGGCGGCTGCGCTGCGGTCTTCGCCATCGCGACCACCCCGTGCGTGTACGTCGCTCCCGCCGGAGGCGTGTCGACCGTCGTGTACCCCGGCCCGCAGGTGCCGGTGCCGCTCGGGTCGCCGCCCTGGATGACGAAGCCGGGCACGATCCGGTGGAACCGCGTGTGGTCGAAGTAGCCGAGCTTCACGAGGTAGACGAACGACGCGGTCGCGTGCGGCGACTGCTCCTGGTCGAGCCGGATCGTGAAGCTGCCCTCGTTCGTCTCGAGCGTCACGTCGTAGGTCTTGCCCGGGTCGAGGCGCTCGGTGGGCTTCGGCACGGTGACGCAGCCGTTCGCGTCGGTTCGCATGCGGATGCCCGACGACCCGCCGCAGGCGGCGAGCGCTGCGACCGGGACGAGCCAGGCGAGGCGGCGGAGCACTCAGCCGAGCTTAGCGAGCGCCCGCTCGACGAGCACCCGGGCGAGCTCGAGCTTGTACGCCGTGCCCGGGAGCGGGGTCGCGGCGTCGAGGGAGCCGTCGTCGAGCCACGGGACGGGCGCCACTCCCGCGAGCGCGACCGTCGTCTCGTCCCCACGCCGGACCGCCGCCACGCCGACGAGCGGGAACGACCAGCGCTTGCGGTCCATCGCCTTCAGGTACACGGACGCGTCCGCGGGCGGGACGTCGAGCACGAGCAGGAGCTCCCCGGGCTCGAGCGTCGTCGTCCGCCGGTCCTCCTCGGTCGGCAGCCGGTAGAGGTCGCGCACCGGCAGGTCGCGCCTGGTCGTGCAGACGGTGGCGCCGAGCGCGACGAGCGCGGCGGCGACGTCGGAGGGATGGGCCGAGGCGCAGAAGTCGTTCGCGACGACGGCGTGCTCGCGGTGCTCGCCGTCGGCCGCGAGGCAGCGGTCGCCGCCGTGCAGCCGGCACTGCCGGTAGCCGAGCCGCCAGTACCAGCAGCGCGTCGCCTGCAGGAGGTTGCCGCCGATCGACCCCATGGCGCGAAGCTGCGGCGAGGCGGCGAGGCGGCACGCCTCGCGGAGCGCGTCCGGCACCCGCGCGTCCGCCTCGACCGCGGCGAGCGTCGCGCCGGCGCCGATCCGCGTCCCCTCGATCCCCGCCGGCACGAGCCCGGCGACGTCGACGAGCGTCTCCGTCTCGACGAGGCCGTCGCGCAGGAGCGGCACGAGCTCGGTCCCGCCGGCGAGGAACGCGCCGCGGCCGGGCTCGACCGCCGCGAGCTCGTCGAGGCTAGACGGCCGCAGCAGCTCCACGCGTCCTCTCCCTCGCCTCCGCCAGGGCGCGCAGCATCTCCTCGCGCGTGATCGGGAGCGAGCGCACGTCCGCGCCGGTCGCGTCGCGGATCGCGTTCGCGATCGCGGCGGCGACCGGGATGATCGGCGGCTCCCCGATCCCCTTCGCGCCCAGGTTGCCGAGCTGCGGGTCGGGGGCATCGACGAGCTCGGTGACGATCTCCGGCACGTCGGCGATCGTCGGCATCCGGTAGGCGTCGAGGGTCGTCGTCAGCACCTGCCCGAGCCGCGGGTCGACGAGCCGCTCCTCGGAGAGCGTGTGGCCGATGCCCTGGACGATCCCGCCCTCGACCTGGCTCGAGGCCCCGAGCGGGTTGATCACGCGCCCGACGTCGTGGATCGCGGCGATCCGCTCGACCGTCACCTCGCCCGTCTCGACGTCGACGGCGACCTCGGCGACCTGTACGCCGAACGTCAGGACGGTCATCCCGGCGGGATTCGGGCCGCGGGAGCCGGTGCCGAGGATCTGCGCGTCGCCGAGCAGCGAGAGCAGCTCGGCGAGGTCGAGCTCGGCGACGTCCTCGCCGTAGCGGTCCCGGGCCATGTCGAGGATCTGCCGCTTCGCGTCCGCGGCGGCGGCGCGCACCGCCGGCGCGATCGAGGACGTGGTCGAGGAGCCGGCGGACAGCGTCGCGTACGGGCCGCGCAGGGAGTCGCCGACCGCGACCGTGACGTGCTCGACGGGGATGCCGAGCTCCTCCGCGGCGACCATCGCCATCGTCGTCTTCGTGCCGGTGCCGACGTCCTGCATCGCGGTGACGACGGTCGCCCGCGCGTCGGAGCCGACGCGGATCCACGCGTAGCTCGGCGGGCCGCCGCCGCCGAACCACACCTGCGACGCCAGCCCGACGCCGCGCTTGACCGTCGCCGTCGAGCGGGCGCGGACCTCGTCGCGGCGCGCCCAGTGCGGCTCCGCCCGCCGGTAGCACTCGGCGAGCTCCTTGCTCGAGTACGGCTTCCCGCCGCCGGGCTCGCGGTCGGCGTGGTTGCGGCGCCGCAGCTCGAGCGGGTCGAGCTCGAGCCTCGCCGCGAGCTCGTCCAAGAGGCACTCGAGCCCGAACGTCCCCTCGACGAAGCCAGGTGCGCGGAAGGCCCGCGCGGGCGGGAGGTTCAGCTTCGCCCCGTACGTCGTCGTGCGCACGTTCGGGCACTCGTAGAGCATCAGCATCGGCCCCTCGATCATCGCGTTCCAGCCCGACGCGCCGACTGCGTTCACGTACTCGCCGCCGAGGGCGGTGAGCGTGCCGTCGGAGCGCGCGCCGGCGACGAGACGCTGGATCGTCGCGTTCCGGTTCCCGGCCGCGACCATCTCCTCGCGGCGTGTCAGCATGCAGCGGACCGGCCGGCCGGTGCGGCGGGCGAGCACGGCGGCGACGAACGTGGCGTCGTCGGGGCCGTTCTTCGCGCCGAAGCCGCCGCCCATGTACTCGCAGACGACGCGCACCTTGTCCGGCGGCAGGCCGAGGGCGCTCGCGACCCGGGCGCGGACGCCCCAGACGTACTGGGTCGAGGTGTAGACCTCGAGCACGTCGCCCTCGACGCGGCAGATCGTCTGGTGCGTCTCGAGCGCGTTGTGCAGGACGGTCTGGGTGCGGTAGGTCGCCTCGACCACGACGTCCGCCTCGGCGAGGCCGCGCTCGAGGCTGCCGCGCTCCCGCCGCCGCGGCTCCTCGAGGAGCGAGCCGCGGGCGACCGCCTCGTCGGGGTCGAGCAGCGGCTCGAGCTCCTCCCACGTCACCTCGACCCGCGCGAGCGCGGCGCGCGCCTGCTGGAAGGTGTCGGCGCAGACGGCCGCGACCGCGGCGCCCTGGTGCTCGCACTCGCGCGACAGCCCGGGGGCCTCGCCGGGGCCGACCGCCGCGCGCACGCCCGGCGCGGCGAGCGCCGGGGCGAGGTCGAGCCGCACGACGCGGGCGCGCGCGAACGGCGACCGCAGCACCGCCGCGTGCAGCATCCCCGGGAAGTGGAGGTCGGCGGTGAAGCGCGCCTCGCCGCGGGCGCGGGCGTAGGCGTCCTGCCGCGCCGTCGGGCGCCCGACCACCGTGCGGGGGCCGGCGGGCCACTGGTCGAGGGCGTCCTCGTCGACGACGAGCCACACCTCCTCGACGCGCCCCTCGACCTCCTTCTCGCTGCGGATCAGCCGTGCCATGTGCGAATCGCCTCCTCGATCTTCGGGTAGGTGCCGCAGCGGCAGAGGTTCCCGGCCATCCGGTGCCGGATCTCGTCGGGGCTCGGGTGCGGGCTCGAGGTCACGAGCGCGACCGCGCTCACGATCTGCCCGGGCGTGCAGAAGCCGCACTGCACCGCGTCCGCGCGGACGAACGCGTCCACCAGCGGATGGTCGCGGAGACCCTCGATCGTCGTCACCTCGCGGCCCTCCACCCGGTGCGCGAGCGTGATGCACGCGAGCGTCGGCTGCCCGTCGACGAGCACCGTGCACGCGCCGCAGTGTCCCTCGTTGCACGCGACCTTCGTCCCGGTGAGGCCGATGCGCTCGCGGAGCGCCTCCGCGAGCGAGGTGCCGACCGGCAGCTCGAGCGCGTACCGGTCCCCGTTGACGAGCAGCTCGGGCATCGTCAGGCCGCCGCCGTCACCGCCTCGATGTCCGCGAGGTGGACGAGCCGCATGGTCAGCCGGCCGGCCTGCAGCCGCTCCGCCTCGCTCTCGAGCTCCGTCCAGGTCGCCCACAGGTCGCGGGCCGTCTCGAGCAGCTCGCGGATCCGGTCGACCGCCTCGCCGTGGCCGTCGCGCTCCGCGCAGGTGTTGATCGCGAGGCCGAGCACGCCCATCGTGTCGGGTTGTCGTGTCCACAGGAGCGGCGTGCACATCGAGATGTACTGGTGGACGCGCGCGAGCTGCATCGGCTGGGCGAGGACGGCCGCGCCGCCGACCGGCGTCGTCGGCTCGGGCAGCTCCTCCCCGTCCGCGATCCGCGCCGCGTTCTCGCCGAGCAGGCCGCGGATCTGCCGCTCGTCGTACCCGGCGAGGAGCGCCGTCCTCAGCGCGAGGAAAAGCGAGGTGACGTACTGCCCGTACGGGTAGTCGGACGCGAACAGCACCTGCTCCGGCGGCACCTGCCGGTAGAAGTCGAGCAGGTCGACCGGGCTCCAGGTCGAGGTGTCGAAGAAGACGTTGCGCCGGCCGGCCATCGCGCGGGCGAGGTGGGCCATGTCGGCGATCCCGGCATGGGCGATGACGAGCGTCGCGTCCGGGTTGCGCTCGACGAGCGTCTCGAGCGCCGCGGCGATCGGCGGCAGGCCGCGCCCGCCGTGGATCAGGATCGGCACGCGCCGCTCGGCGGCGAGCGCGAACACCGGCGCGAGCCGCTCGTCCCCGAGGTCGAAGCGCTGCGCCCGCGGATGGAGCTTGATCCCGCGCGCGCCGAGGTCGAGGCAGCGGGTCGCCTCCTCGATCGGGCTCTCGTTCAGGTCGAGCCGGACGAAGGGGATCAGCCGTCCGCCCGAGCGCGCCGCCGAGGCGAGCGTGCGGTCGTTCGCGGCGCGGAAGGCGGGATGGCGGTCGGGCTCGTCGAGGCAGAAGACGAAGGCGCGGGCGACCCGGTGTCGGGTCATCAGCCCCGCGAGCTCCTCCTCGTCGCCGACCATCCCGTCGACGTCCCGGCCGAGGTGGACGTGCGCGTCGAAGATCTCGGCGTCCGCGGGCAGGAGGCGCCGCACCTCGCCGTCGTAGCGGGCGACGAGCTCGAGCGCGCGGGCGAGGGCATCGCTCACCTGCTACACGCTAACGCCACGGACTAGACTCGCGCCGTCATGCCCGACGTCCTGATCCGCGCGGACACGCTGCGCTCGGCGGAGCTCCGGCACGAGGTCCCGGTCGCGGTCGGCGACCCGTTCCTCTACGTCGAGCGGGACGGCGCCCGGCACGTGCTCGTCAGCGCGCTCGAGGTACCGCGCCTCCGGGACCTCGGGGTCGAGGTCCATCCCTACGAGGAGTTCGGCCTCGACGAGCTGCGCCGGAGCGGGCTGAGCTCCGGCGAGATCGACGACGAGCTGAGCGTCCGCGCCGTGCGCGCGCTCGGCGTCGAGCGCGCGGCCGTGCCGCCCTCCTTCCCGCTCGGGCTCGCCGACAAGCTGCGGGCGGCCGGGGTCGAGCTCACCCCGGACCCCGGCCTGTTCGTCGCCCGGCGGCGCGTGAAGACGCCGGCGGAGCTCGACGGGATCCGGCGGGCGCAGGCGGCCGCCGAGGCCGGCATGGCCGCGGCGCGCGACCTGCTCCGCCGCGCGCGGCGCGACGGGAGCGGGCTCGCGGTCGGCGGCGAGCCGCTCACCTGCGAGCGCGTGAAGGCGGCGGTCGCCGGCGCGCTCCTCGCGCACGACGCCTCCTGCGACGGCCTCATCGTCTCGCACGGGGCCCAGTCGGCGATCGGCCACCACGCGGGCGAGGGGCCGATCGGGGAGGGCGAGCCCGTCGTCGTCGACCTGTGGCCGCGGGACGGAGCCTCGGGGTGCTCCGCCGACATGACGCGGACGTTCGTGGTCGGCGACGTCCCGGCGGAGGTCGCCGCGTGGCACCGCCTCTGCGTGGAGGCGCTCGAGCGTGCGCTCGCCGCCATCCGCCCCGGCGTCACGGGCCGGCAGGTCTACGACCGCGCCTGCGACGTCTTCGAGGCCGCCGGCTACCCGACGCAGCGCACCAAGCGGGACGGGGAGACCCTGGAGGAGGGCTTCTTCCACTCGCTCGGCCACGGCGTCGGCCTCGAGGTGCACGAGCTGCCGGTGCTCGGGATCGTCGGGCACGAGGAGCTGCTCGCCGGCGAGGTGCTCGCGGTCGAGCCGGCGCTGTACCGGCCCGGCGTCGGCGGCTGCCGACTCGAGGACCTCGTGGTCGTCACCGAGGCGGGCGCCGAGAACCTCACCCGCTTCCCCTACGACCTCGCGCCCTGATGGCGACCGAGCCGGGCGGACATGCGATCACCACCCTGCTCGAGGAGGGGCGGCGCTACCCGCCGCCCCCGGAGCTCGCCGCGCAGGCGAACGCGAGGCCGGAGCTCTACGACGAGCCGTTCGAGGCGTTCTGGGAGCGCGAGGGCCGGGAGCGGGTCACCTGGTTCGAGCCGTTCGGCCGGCTGCTCGAGTGGGAGCCGCCGTACGCGCGGTGGTACCTCGGCGGGAAGCTGAACGCGTGCTTCAACTGCGTCGACCGTCACGTCGAGGCGGGGCTCGGCGACCGCGTCGCCTTCTACTGGGAAGGCGAGCCGGCGGACGAGCGGCGCGCGATCACCTACGCCGAGCTGCAGCGGGAGGTCGTGCGCGCGGCGAACGCGCTGCGGTCGCTCGGCGTGCGCAAGGGCACGCCGGTCGGGATCTACATGGGGATGGTCCCCGAGCTGCCGGTCGCGATGCTCGCGTGTGCGCGGCTCGGCGCGCCGCACACCGTCGTGTTCGGCGGCTTCTCGGCCGACTCGCTCGCCGGCCGGCTGAACGACATGGGCTGCGAGGTGCTGGTCACGCAGGACGAGGCGTGGCGTCGAGGCGCGCCGGTGCCGCTCAAGCGCACCGCCGACGAGGCGCTCGCCCAGTCGCCGGCGGTGAGGCGCTGCGTCGTCCTGCGGCGCACCGGCGGCGACGTGCCGATGACGGCAGGCCGCGACGTGTGGTGGCACGAGCTCGCGACCGACGAGGGCCCCTGCCCGTGCGAGCCGATGGACGCCGAGGACCTGCTGTACCTGCTCTACACCTCGGGGACGACGGCGAAGCCGAAGGGGATCGTGCACACGACCGCCGGCTACCTCGTCGGCGTGGCGACCACGCACCGCTACGTCTTCGACCTGAAGCCGGAGCGGGACGTGTACTGGTGCGCGGCCGACGTCGGCTGGGTGACCGGCCACAGCTACATCGTCTACGGCCCGCTCTGCAACGCGGCGACCTCGGTCATGTACGAGGGGACGCCCGACTTCCCCGACCGCGACCGCTGGTGGGCGATCGTGGAGCGCTACGGGGTCACGATCCTGTACACGGCGCCGACGGCGATCCGGACGCACATGAAGTGGGGGCCCGAGCACGCGCGGCGGCACGACCTCTCCAGCCTGCGGCTGCTCGGCTCGGTGGGGGAGCCGATCAACCCGGAGGCGTGGGTCTGGTACCACGAGCACATCGGCGGCGGGCGCTGCCCGGTCGTCGACACCTGGTGGCAGACGGAGACGGGGATGATCATGATCTCGCCGCTCCCGGGGGTGACGACGCTGAAGCCGGGCTCGGCGACGAGGCCGTTCCCGGGGGTGGACGCCGCCGTCTACGACGAGGCGGGCGCGGAGGTCGGGCCGGGCGGGGGCGGCTACCTCGTGCTGCGGCGGCCGTGGCCGGCGATGCTGCGGGGGATCTACGGCGACCCCGACCGCTACCGGGAGACCTACTGGTCGAGGTACCCGGGCGTCTACCTCGCCGGCGACGGGGCGCGGGTGGACGAGGACGGCGACTTCTGGCTCCTCGGCCGCGTCGACGACGTCATGAACGTGTCCGGGCACCGGATCTCGACGATCGAGGTCGAGTCCGCGCTCGTCGATCACCCGGAGGTCGCCGAGGCGGCGGTCGCCGCTCGCACCGACGCGACCACCGGGCAGGCGATCGTCGCGTTCGTGACGCTGAAGGGCGGCGCCGACGGCTCGGTCGCGAAGCTGGAGGAGCTGCGCGAGCATGTGGGCAGGAAGATCGGGCCGATCGCGAAGCCGGCGAACATCGTCTTCACCCCGGAGCTGCCGAAGACCCGCAGCGGCAAGATCATGCGCCGGCTGTTGCGCGACGTCGCCGAGCACCGGCCGCTCGGCGACACGACCACGCTCGCCGACCCCGCCGTCGTCGAGGAGATCCGCGTCCGCTCCGAGTCGGAGCGGACACGAGAAGACTGACGCTACGCTTGCGGCCTGCTGCGCAGGTCCGGGGTCTCGGCGCTCGCCGCCGCGGTCGCGCTCGCGGCCGCCCAGGCCGCGGCGAACGCGGACGGGCGTGCGCTCGCCGTCGCCCGTGCGCACGCGTCGTACGTCGCGATGCAGCGCCTCCTCCGGCCGTCGGTGCAGGCCTGGCCCTACTCGCAGGCGCTCTGGGCGACGCTCGCGGCGGCGCGCGTCCACGCCGCCCCCGCCGACGACCTCGCGCGGCGGATCGCGGGGCTGGCGGCGTACAGCCGGGGTGGCGGCTACGCGCCGACCCCCGGCGGGAGCGGCGGGCTCTACTTCGACGACAACCTCTGGATCGCGCTCGCCCTCGAGCGCGCGGGGGCGCCGACCGGGACGGTGCGGCGGCTGTTCGCGCTCGTCGCCTCCGGCTGGGACGCCGCGCCGGGCCATCCGTGCGCCGGGGGCGTGTTCTGGGCGCGCGGCGTCCGGAACGCCGACCGCAACGCCGTCACGACCGCGAACGCGGCGCTGCTCGCGGCGCGCCTGTACGCGCGTACCGGTGACCTGCGCGAGGTCGCGTGGGCGCGCCGGGCCTTCGCGTGGACGGAGCGCTGCCTCGGGCGCGGCGACGGGCTCGTCGCCGACCACATCCGGCTCGACGGCTCGGTCGACCGGCGGGCGTGGAGCTACAACCAGGGCTCGATGATCGCCGCCGCCCTCGGGCTCTACCGCGCCGTCTGCGACCCGCGCTACCTCCGCGACGCCGAGCGCCGGGCGGACGCCGCGCTCGAGGCCTATGCAGATGCGGACGCCGCGCGGGAGCCGCCGGTCTTCCTCGCGATCTTCTACCGGCGGCTGCTCGCGCTCGACCGGCTCGACCACGACCGGGCGCGGGACCGGGCGGCGGCGGCGGCCTTCGCCGAGCGGGCCTGGAGGGAGGCCCGCGACCCGAGGACCGGCCTCTTCGACTTCGGCGCCGGCCCGACGCTGCTCGACCAGGCGGCGATGGTGCAGCTCGAGGCTGCCCTGGCCCGCTCCTAGCCGCCGCTCGCCGGCCAGAGCCCTCGAGCCCGAAGCCGTCGGGCGGCCTCCCCCGCGCGAGGAGCGCGGGGCTCCGCCCGATCGCCTCCCCGCGTCGGCCGGTGAGCTCCCGGGTCGTCGTGGAACAGGTCGTCGTGGAACAGCACCAGGCACCGCCCCGTCGGGCCGGCCGGCCGGCCCGACCACGGGGCTCGTGCCCATCCTCACGAGGTGAGCAGGCGGGCGAAGCGCTCCTCGTCGTCGAACGGCCCGATCACGGCGAGGCGGAAGCGGTCCTCGGCGATCAGGTCGCGGGCGACCCGCTGCACGTCCTCGGCGGTGACGGCGTCGAGCGCGCGCAGGAGCTCCTCCGGCTCGGGCACCTTCCCCTCCAGCACCTCGCGGTTCAGGCCGTACATGATCAGCCCCTGCGGGTTCTCGATGCGGAGGACGAAGCGCCCCTTCGTCATCGCCTTCGCCTTGGCGAACTCGTCGTCGGGCACCCGCTCCGCCGCCATCCGCTCGAACTGCTCGACGATCACGCGGACCGCCTCGTCGATGCGCGCGAGGTCGACGCCGGCCTGCGCGTAGAGCGAGCCGGCATCCGTGTAGGAGTGGTTGATCCCGTGGACGTAGTAGGCGAGCCCTCGCCGCTCGCGCACCTCGAGGAACAGGCGCGACGACATCCCGCCGCCGAGCACCGCGGCGAGGAGCTGGAGCGCGTAGCGGTCCGGGTGCTCGAGCGGGTAGCTCGGCACCCCGAGGATCAGGTGCGCCTGGTCGGCGTCCTTGTGGAAGACGCTCACCTGCGGCCCCGGGCCGGGCGGCGCCGCCGGCGCCGGCCTGCGGCGGCCATCGGCGGCGAGGTCGCCGAGCAGCTCCTCGAGCATCGGCTCCAGGTCCTTGCCGACCATGCCCGAGACGCCGACGACCATGCGGTCGGCCGTGTACCACTCGTGCAGGTAGTCGAGGAACGTGTCGCGGGTCGCCGCCCTGATCGTCTCCTTCGTCCCGAGCGTCTCCCAGCCGAGCGGGTTGTCGCCGTACATCAGGTTCTCGTAGACGGTGCCGATGTGGTCGCGCGGCGTGTCCATGTACATGTTCATCTCCTCGAGGATCACGCCCTTCTCGCGCTCGATCTCCTCGGGGTCGAACCGCGAATGGCGGAGCATGTCGAGCAGGACGTCGAGCGCGACGTCGCGGTCGGCGCCGGCGCAGCGCACGAAGTAGCCCGTGTACTCCTTCGAGGTGAACGCGTTGAACTCGCCGCCGATGCCGTCGATGATCGTCGTCAGGTCGCGCGACGTCGGACGCCGCTCGGTTCCCTTGAAGAACATGTGCTCGGCGAAGTGGGCGATGCCCCGGTTGTCGGCGCGCTCGTAGCGCGAGCCGGCGGCGAGCATCACGAAGCAGGCGACCGACTGGGCGTGGCCGAGCGGCGCGGTCAGGACGCGCAGGCCGTTGGAGAGCTCTCGCCGCTCGAAGACGGGCACGGCGGCCGATGCTATCCGGTGGGTAGCGCCTCGAGCAGCCGGTCGACCTCGTCCTCGGTGTTCGTGTGGACGATGCCGATCCGGAGCGCGCCGTCCGGCAGCCCGAGCCGCCGGAACACCTCGACCGCGTAGGAGTTCCCGTGCCAGACGGCGAAGCCGGCGGCGCCGAGCCGCGTCGCCGCCTCCTCCGGCGTCTCCGCCGGCGGCGTGAGCGCGAACGTCGGCACCCGCCCGTCCATCGTCGGCGGCCCGTGCAGGGTCCAGCCGTCCGGCAGCCCGTCGAGGAGCCGCTGGCCGAGCGCGCGCTCGTGCGCGGTGATGAACGTCCAGCCGACGCCGTGCAGGTACTCGACCGCGGCGATGAACCCGCAGAGGAGCTCGTGCTGCAGGGTGCCGGTCTCGTGCCGGCGCCCGGGCGACTCGCTCTGCGGCCGCACCTTGTACGGCCGCCAGCCCTCGAGCAGGTCGCGCCGCGCCCACGCGAGGCCGAGGTGCGGCCCGTAGAACTTGTAGGCCGAGCAGAGCAGCACGTCGACGCCGGCCTCGGCGACCTCGATGTCGCCGTGGGGGGCCCAGTGCACGGCGTCGCACCAGGCGAGCGCGCCGGCCGCGTGGGCGACCTCGACGATCTCCCGCACCGGCAGCACCGTCCCGACGGCGTTCGAGGCCCACGGGAACGCGACCACTCGCGTCCGCTCCCCGACGAGCGAGCGCAGGTGGTCGAGGTCGAGGCGGCAGCCCTCGTCGAGCGCCGCGACGTGCACCTCGAGCCCCTTGTCGGCCGCGAGCTCGAGCCACGGCGAGACGTTGGCGTCGTGGTCGAGCCCGGTCACCACCACCTCGTCGCCCGCCCGCCAGTCGCGCGCGGCCGTGCGCGAGAGCGCGAAGTTGAGCGTCGTCATGTTCGGGCCGAAGATCACCTCGTCGGTGTGGACGCCGAGGAGGTCGGACGCCGCGGAGCGGGCGGAGGCGATCACGTCGTCGGTCACCATCGAGGTCAGGAACCGGCCGCCCGCGTTCGCGTTCGCCGTGAGCAGGTAGCCGGAGACGGCCTCGATCACCGAGTCCGGGCACTGCGTCCCCGCCGGCCCGTCGAAGAACGCGAGCGGCACGTTGAGCGCGTGGAAGCGCTCGCGGACCGCCTCGATCGTGACGTCCACGACCTCCCCGTGCTCGTGGTGTCCCACGCCGGGACGCTACCGGGTCCGTCCGGCCGCGGTCCTACACTCGAGGGCCGTGAGGCTCAGGCCGCTGACGGAGGCCGAGTGCTACACCCGTTGCTACGGCGGGCGGCCCGGGGAGCGCGTCAGCGTCGTGCGGATCCTCCGCCGGGGGGAGCGACAGGCGGCGGCCGCCGCGGCCGCCGCGGCGGGGGGGAGGCGGAAGGCGGCGTGATCCGGTGCCGGAGCTGGACCTCGCGCCGCCGCTACGGCTCGCCGCCGCGCGGCCGGCCCGCGCCGCCGCTTCCGAGCTCGTGGGCGTGCACGGCGACCTGGAGCGCGCGCCTGCCGCGCTGCCGGCCGCGCGGCGCCGGGCGGCGCTGACCGCCGCCGGGGGGCGGGATGGCCCCGGCGCCCGCGCGCGGCGACGTCCCCGACGTCCTCGCCCCCGGCCTCGCCTGCGTCTTCTGCGGGATCAACCCCGGGCGGGCGTCGGCCGCGGCGCGCGCCCACTTCGCCAACCCGCGCAACGACTTCTGGCGGCTCTTGCACGCGGCCGGGTTCACCCCGCGCGTGTACGCCCCGAGCGAGCAGCGCGCGCTGCTCGAGCTCGGCTACGGGCTGACGAACGCCGCCGACCGCACGACGCGCGGCTCCGGCGACCTCCGCCGCGGCGACTTCGACCCGGCGCGACTCGCCCGGGTCGCCCGCGAGCTGCGACCGCGCGTGCTCGCGTTCGTCGGCAAGGAGGCCTACCGCGGCGTCTTCGGCGAGCGCGCCGAGCTCGGGCCGCAGCTCCGGACGCTCGAGGACACGGGGCTGTTCGTGCTTCCCTCGACCTCGCCCGCGAACGCGGCGGTGCCGTACGCCGAGCGGTTGCGCTGGTTCCAGGCGCTGCGGGCGTGGATCGAGCCGGTCGACCGGCACGCCGTGCGCGCGCTCGTCGTCGACGGCGAGGGCCGCGTGCTGCTCCTCCGCTGGCGGAACCCCGCGAGCGGCGAGGTCTGGTGGATCACCCCGGGCGGTCGCGTCGACCCCGGCGAGACGGAGCAGGCGGCGCTTCGGCGCGAGCTCCGCGAGGAGTGTGGCCTCGAGGCGGAGCCCGGGCCGCTCGTCCACGAGCGCGTGCACGTCTACCCGCTCGACCGGGTGATCGTCCGGCAGCGCGACCGCTTCTACCTCGTCCGCGTCGGCCGGCACGAGGTCGCGCCGGCGGTCGACCTCGCCGCCGAGAACGTCCACGGCCACCGCTTCTGGACGCTCGCCGAGCTGCGCGCCACCGAGGAGCGGATCGCGCCGCCGGATCTCGCCGACCTCCTCTAGGCTCGGGCTCGATGGAGGTGGTGGTCGTCGTCCACCTGCTCGCCGCGATGGTCTGGGTCGGCGGGTCGGTCGCGCTCGTCGTCGCGGGCGTGCCGGCGATCCGCATCCTCGAGGGCGAGCCGCGCGGCCGGGCGCTGCGGGAGGTCGGCCGGCGCTGGCGGCTGCTCGGGTACGGGTCGCTGCTCGTGCTCGCCGTGACCGGCGCGCCGCTCGCCGCGCACGACTACGACGCGGGCCGCTCGCCGTTCCGGACGGTGTTCTGGGTGAAGGTCGCGCTCTCGGTCGGGCTCGTCGCCGCGTCGTACCTGCACAACTTCGTGCTCGGCCCGCGGCTCCAGGCGGAGGTGCGGGAGGGGCGGGCGCAGCGCACGCGCGCCCCCCTCGTCGCGGTCGGGTACCTCAGCCTCGCGCTGACGCTGACGGTGCCGGTGCTCGGCGCCGTCCTCGCCCACCTCGCCCCGTAGCCCGGCCCCGGCCGGGGCTAGCCGGGCCAGCGGTTCGTGATCGGCGTCCGGCGGTCGCGGCCGAAGGCCTTCGGGCGCAGCTTCACCCCCGGCGGCGCCTGCCGGCGCTTGTACTCGGCGCGGTCGACCAGCGCGAGCGCGCGCGCGACCACCTCCGGGTCGAAGCCGTCCGCGGAGAGCTCCTCGCGGGAGCGGTCGTGCTCGACGTAGGCCTCGAGCACCCGGTCGAGCTCGGCGTACGGCGGCAGCGCGTCCTCGTCGCGCTGACCCTCGCGCAGCTCGGCGCTCGGCGCGCGCTCGAGGACGGACCGCGGGATCAGCTCCCGCCCGGCCCGCTCGTTCAGCCACCGCGCCAGCCGGAAGACGTCCGTCTTGAACACGTCCTTCAGGAGCGCGAACCCGCCCGCCAGGTCGCCGTAGAGCGTCGAGTACCCGACGGAGAGCTCCGACTTGTTCCCGGTCGCGACCACGAGCCAGCCGAACTTGTTCGAGAGCGCCATCAGCAGCGTGCCGCGGATCCGCGCCTGCAGGTTCTCCTCGGTCAGGTCGGGGTCCCGGCCCGCGAAGACCGGCGCGAGCGTGCGCGTGAACGCCGCGACCACGTCCTCGATCGGGAGCTCGCGGAAGTCGATCCCGAGCGCCTCCGCGACCCGGCGCGCGTCGGCGCGCGTCTCCGCGGAGGAGTAGCGCGACGGCATCGAGACGCCGTGCACGCGCCCGGGGCCGAGCGCCTCGGCCGCGAGCGCGGCGGTGAGCGAGGAGTCGATCCCTCCGGAGAGCCCCACCACGACCTCGGCGAAGCCGTTCTTCTCCACGTAGTCGCGCAGCCCGAGCTCGAGCGCGAGCCGCATCTGCTCGAGCTCCTCGAGGAGCGGCGCGGGCTCCGGGCGGAGGACCGTCGCCTGCGCCCGCGGCGGCTCGAGCGCGACGAGGCAGGCGCCGGTCTCGGCGGCGCCCGCGCGCGGCGGGAGGTCGAGGTCGACGACGAGCAGCGTCTCCTCGAACCCCGGCGCCCGCGCGACCACCCGCCCCTCCGCGTCGAGCACGACCGAGTGGCCGTCGAAGACGAGCTCGTCCTGCCCGCCGACCGCGTTGCAGAGGGCGAGGGCGCAGCCGGTCTCGCGCACCCGCGCGCGCAGCGTCTCCTCCCGCTCGCGGTCCTTGCCGACGTGGAACGGCGAGGCGGAGAGGTTCGCGATCAGGCGCGCGCCGGCGCGGGCGAGCTCGCTCGAGGGCGGGCCGGGCCGCCAGACGTCCTCGCACACGGTCAGTCCGACCGTCTCCTCGCCGAGGCGGAGGAGGACGAGCCCCGAGCCGGGGGCGAAGTAGCGCTTCTCGTCGAAGACGCCGTAGTTCGGGAGGAGCACCTTCCGGTAGACGGCGCGCACCGCGCCCTCCGCGAGCACGAAGCAGGCGTTGAAGAGGTCGCCGTCGCGGTGCGGCGCGCCGACGAGGGCGGCGATCCCGGTCGCCTCCCGCGCGATCGCCTCCACCGACCGGCGCGCCGCGCCGACGAAGCCGGGCCGGAGGAGCAGGTCCTCGGGTGGGTAGCCGGTGACGGCGAGCTCGGGGAAGAGGACGAGGTCGGCCCCGGCGGCGCGGGCCTCGTCCAGCCGGGCGAGGATCCGGCCCCGGTTGCCGTCGAGGTCGCCGACGACGGTGTCGATCTGCGCGAGCGCGAGCCTCACAGGTTTTATCCTCTCAGTCGAAAACCTTAGCGGGACGGCTCAGCGCACCGCGGCGGCGATCGCCGCGACGGCCTCCGGGTTCTCGAGCGCGGAGAGGTCGCCGGGGTCGGCGCCGAGCGCGGCGGCGCGCACCGCCCGCCGCACGATCTTCGCCGAGCGGGTCTTCGGCAGCGCCTCGACGAACACGACTCGCTCGGGCTTGAACGCGCGCCCGAGCGCCGCCGCGACCGTCTCCGCCACCGCCTCCTCGGTCGCCGCCGCGCCCGGCCGAAGGCAGCAGAAGATCCAGGCCGTCTCGCCCTTGACCGGATGCGGGACGCCGACCGCCGCCGCCTCGCGGACGGCCGGGTGGGCGACGGCCGCCGACTCGAGCTCGGCCGGCCCGACCCGCTTGCCGGCGATGTTCAGCGTGTCGTCGGAGCGGCCGTGGAGGAACCAGAAGCCGTCGGCGTCCGCCGAGGCCCAGTCGCCGTGCACCCAGACGCCCGGGATCCGTCGCCAGTAGGTGTCGAGGTAGCGCTCCGGGTCGCGCCAGAAGCCGCGGGTCATCCCCGGGAACGGCCTCCGGCAGACGAGCTCCCCGACCTCCCCCGTCCCGACGAGCGAGCGCCCCGCCTCGTCGACGACGTCCATCGCCATCCCGAGCGCCGGCCCGCCGAGGGAGCAGGCCTTGATCGGGACGGACGGGACCGGGGAGAGGAAGCACGCTCCCACCTCGGTGCCGCCGGAGCAGTTGATCACCGGCACGCGCCCGCGGCCGACCACCTCGAAGAGCCAGCGGTACGGCTCCGGGTTCCACGGCTCGCCGGTGGTCACGAAGGTGCGCAGCGACGAGAGGTCGGCGACGGGGTCGCCGTGGGGGGCGAGCGCGCGGACGAGCGTCGGCGAGAGGCCGAGCGAGGTGACTCGCTCCGCCTCCACGATGCGCCAGAGCCGGTCGGGCGGCCAATCGGGGGCGCCCTCGGCGAAGACGATCGTCGCGCCGAGCGCGCCGGCGCCGACGACCGTCCAGGGCCCCATGATCCAGCCCATGTCGGTGGCGAAGTGGACGACGTCGCCCGGGCGGACGTCGGCCTGGTAGCAGACCTCGCGCGTGATCGAGACGAGGAACCCGCCCTGCACGTGCACGACGCCCTTCGGCGTCCCGGTCGTCCCCGAGGTGTAGGTGAGCAGGTAGGGGGTCTCCGAGTCGACCTCGAGCGCCGGCAGCGTGCCCGGGTAGGCGTCGAGCTCGAACGGGGCGAGGACGACCCCGACGTCCAGGCCGGTCTCCTCGACGGTCGCAAGCATCGGCACCCGCTTCCCGCGCCGCGAGGACTCCCGCTGCGTGATCACCACCTTCGCCTCGCTCGCCTCCAGCCGTTGCTTGACGGCGGGGGCGGCGAAGCCGGAGAAGATCGGCACGCAGATCGCGCCGACGTGCGCGACCGCGTGCGCGGCGACCGCGACCTCGGGCGACATCGGCAGGTAGAGGGCGACGCGGTCGCCGGCGCGGACGCCGAGCGAGACGAGGTGCTCGGCGAGCCGCGTCACCGCGCGCGAGAGCTCGGCGAAGGTGAGCGTGCGGCGGGAGCCGTCCTCCCCGAGCCCGACGGCCGCGATCGCGCCGGGCGTCCGCTCCGCCCAGCGGTGCACGCAGTTGCGCGGGATCGAGACGCGCCCGCCGACGAACCAGGTCGTCCACTCGGGCCCGCGCGTGTCGTCGAGCACCCGCTCCCAGGGCCGGGAGAACTCGATCCCCATGTCCTCGACCGCGAGCGGCCAGAACCACTCCGGCTCCTCGGCCGAGCGCCGGCGGAGCTCCTCGTAGCTCCCGCACCCGGCGCGGAGCTGGAGTCGCGTCGCGTTCGCGCGCTCGATCACCTCCGCCGGCGGCCGCCAGACGACCTCGTGCACGGGCCGATCGTACCCCCGGCCGGCCGGTTGTTAGCGGCTGCTAACGTAGTGCGCGCTAACGTCCGGGGCGGGGGAGGCGAGGCGGATGCAGGCGAAGCTCTTCGCGGGCGAGAACAGGAAGTGGTGGACGCTCGCGGCCGTCGCGTTCGGCCTGTTCATGATCATGCTCGACAACACGATCGTGAACGTCGCGCTGCCGACGCTCCAGCGCTCGCTCCAGCTGCGGATCTCCGAGCTCGAGTGGGTGGTCACCGGCTACGCGCTCACGTTCGGCGCGCTGATGCTCACCGGCGGCAAGCTCGCCGACCTGTTCGGGCGGCGGCTCGTGTTCGTCGCCGGGCTCGCCGTCTTCACCGCCTCCTCGCTCGCCTGCGGCCTCGCCGGCGACGCCCCGACCCTGATCGGCGCGCGCGTCGTCCAGGGGGTGGGGGCGGCGCTGATGAACCCGGCGACGCTCTCGATCATCACCGTCACGTTCCCGCCGCGGCAGCGCGGGACCGCGATCGGGATCTGGGCGGGCGTGTCCGCGCTCGCCCTCGCGATCGGCCCGCTCGTCGGCGGGCTGATCGTCGAGGACATCGGCTGGAACTGGATCTTCTTCATCAACGTGCCGGTCGGCGTCCTCGGGGTCGCGGCCGCCTTCGCGTTCATCGACGAGTCGCGCGACACCTCGCGCGAGCAGCGACCCGACCTGCCGGGCCTCGTCGCCTCCGCGCTCGGCCTCTTCGCGCTCTCCTACGCGCTGATCGAGGCGAACAACGACGGCTGGTCGTCGGGGCGCATCGTGGCCGCGTTCGCCGTCGCGGCCGTCTCGCTGGCCGCGTTCGTCCTGCTCGAGCGCCACCAGCGGCTGCCGATGCTCGAGCTCGACCTCTTCCGCAACCGCGGCTTCGCCGGCGCGAACTCGGTGATGCTCCTCGTCGGGCTCGCGATGTTCGGCGTGTTCTTCTACGTCTCCCTCTACGTGCAGCAGGTCCTCGGCTACTCCCCGACGCAGGCGGGCGCGTCGTTCCTGCCCTGGACCCTGCTCATCATCGCGCTCGCGCCCCAGGCCGGGCGGCTCTCGGACCGGATCGGGCCGCGACCGCTCGTCGCCTTCGGGATGGTGGTGCTGTCCGGCTCGCTCGTCCTCTTCTCGCGGATGGGGATGCACGAGACGTTCTGGAACCTGCTCCCGGCGATGCTGCTCGGCGGCGTCGGGATGTCGGCCGCGATGGCCCCGACGACGGCCGCGGCGATGCACTCGGTCCGGCCGGACAAGGCGGGCGTGGGCTCCGCGGTGCTGAACAGCATGCGCCAGGTCGGCGGCTCGATGGGGATCGCGCTGATGGGGGCGATCGTCGCCGCCTCCGGCGCCGCCGGCGCCGCCAACCACGGGCACCCGAACCCGGCCGAGTTCCTGCGCGGCTTCCACCACGCGCTCGAGACCGCGACCGGGATCGCGCTCCTCGGCGCCGCGATCGCCGTCGCGACGCTCCGCACGGCGCACCACGCGCACGCGGCGCCCGAGTGGGCCGAGGAGGCCGGGACGGCGTGAGCGCGAGCGCCGCCCGCCCGCGGCTGAGCGCGGCGGCGCGGCGGCAGGCCGTGCTCGACACCGCCTGCCGCGTCTTCTCACGCTCCTCCTACCGCGGCGCGACGACGGCCGAGATCGCCCGGGAGGCCGGGATCACCGAGCCGATCCTCTACCGCCACTTCGGCTCCAAGCGCGACCTCTACCTCGCCTGCCTCGAGGAGGCCTGGCGCGCGTTCCGCGCCTTCGCCGAGCGGACGATCGCGGAGAGCCCGGACACCTGCCTCGGCGCGATCGCGGACGCGTACATGGCGCGCAGGCCGCGGATCCGGCTCGTCGACCTGTGGATCCAGGCGCTGACCGAGGCGGCCGAGGACGCGGCGATCGCGAAGGCGGTGCGGCGCCAGGTCCGCGAGGTGCACGGCTTCCTCGCCGACCTGATCCGCCGCGGGCAGGCGTCGGGGGTGCTGAACGCCGAGTGCGACCCGGTCGTCGAGGCGTGGCTCTTCCTCGCCGGCGGCCTGCTCGCGACGATCGACCACCGGCTCGGCGGCCTGCTCGGGCCGGACCTCGAGCGCGTCCGCGCCGCCCGGCGCGCCGCCCTGCGCGCCGAGAGCGCGCGCGTGAGCCGCCGCACGTGAAGAAGCCCCGGCTGCGGCACCCGGGGCTCCTTCGTCGGTCAGGCGGGCGCCTTCGAGAGGTACCCCGCGGGCGACGGCTCTGCGGCCCAGCCGCGCTCCGGTCGGTACCTCGGCGCTCCTCTCGCCGAGAGCCTGCGGCGGCTCCCTGCGAGGTGGCCGTCACTCTACGGTCGGGGCGCGCGGGTGTCAAGTACCTCGGTCAAGTGGTTTTGCGCCCGTCCGATTGACGGCGGCGGCGGCGAGAGATCGCTCAACCACGCCGTTTGTTTCCGGCCTGTCCCAAACGGGGGATTGCGCTCGGGGCGCCGGTTGGCGAGACTTGAGCGCGCTCGTGACCCGCGAGACGACCCGCCCCCACGCCCCCGCGCCCCGCGGCGCCCGCCTCGGCGAGCGGGTGCGCGCGCTGCGCGTCTCCGCCGGGCTGACGCAGACCGACCTCGCCGGGGAGCGCTTCTCCAAGGAGTACGTCTCGCAGATCGAGCGCGGCAAGACGCGCCCGACGCAGGAGACGATCGCCTGGCTCGCGCAGCGGCTCGGCGTCGACGCGTCGTACCTCGAGAGCGGGGTCTCGAGCGACGAGCGCCACCGCGCCGAGGCGGTCCTCGCCCGGGCGGAGACGCTGATCGAGCGGCGCGCCTACGACGAGGCGATCGGCGAGCTCGAGGCGGCGCAGCCGGTCGTCGCCGCGACCGGCGCGGCCGACCTCCGCGTGCGGGCGCTCGCGGGCGAGGCCTGGGCGCGCGCCCACCGGGGCGAGGTGCGTCCGGCGATCGCGCTGCTCGAGGAGGCGCGCGAGCTCGTCGAGGGCCCGCAGTTCACCGACCTCGACCGGGCCGACGTCCTCTACCGGCTCGGCGTCGTCCGCTACCTGATCTCGAGCATCGCCACCTCGCTCGCGCTCCTCTCCGAGGCGCTCGCGCTCGTCGAGCGGTCGGAGCTGCCCTCCGACGTCTTGCGCGCGAACATCCTCACCTGGCGCTCGCGTTGCTACCGGCGGCAGCGCGACTACGAGGCCGCGCGCGAGGACGTCGAGCGCGCGCTCGAGCTGGCGGAGGCGATGCACGACGCGAGGGCCCTCGGCGAGGCGTACTTCCAGGCGTCGCTCGTCGCCGAGCGCGACGGCCACTGGGTGCTCGCGCGCACCTACGCCGAGAAGGCGAAGGCGCAGTACGAGGAGCTGACCGACCGCACGAACGTCGGCCGGCTGCTGAACAACCTCGGCGGGCTCGACTTCCTGCTCGGCCGGCCCGAGCAGGCGCTCGAGCGCCTGCAGGAGGCGTTCGCGGTCGTGCTTGAGCACGGCGACGACGGCGACGTCGCCACCGTCGTCTCGTCGCTTGCCCAGGTGCACCTGAGGACGGGCGACCCGGTCAAGGCGGAGGAGCACGCGCGCCACGCGCTGCGGCGCCTCGGCGACGGCGAGGCGCCGATCGCGGGCGCCGACCGGATGCAGGAGATCGGCAACGCCCGGCTCGTTCTCGGCCGGGCGTTGCTGGAGCAGGGCCGTCTCGACGAGGCCGAGCGGGTGCTCGCCGAGGCGGAGGACGCGCTCGCGCAGCTCTCGTCGGGCTCGCACCGCGCCGCCGCCTGGGTCGCCCAGGGCGACCTGGCGCAGCGCCGCGGCGACGACCGCTCGGCTGCCGAGCTCTACCGGCGCGCCGCCGAGGCGCTCCAGGACTTCCGGTTCTGACGAGGAGGTGAATCCCGTGGCTTCGAAGCTCGCCTGGCTCGCCCGCAAGCGGGGACTCCTGCTTGCGGTCGCCGTGCTGGTCGCCGCCGTCGGCGCCCGCACCGGCCACCACGTCACGCCCGACGGCTTCTTCGACGGCGGCTGACCTTCCTGCACCCGGCTTGCTGCGGCTTCCTGGAGGGGCGAGCGGCGGGACCGGCAGGAAGGGATGGCGCGCCGGGCGGCGAAGACCGTCCCGCACGGCAAGACGTTCCTCTCCCCGGGGCGGCGGTCGAAAGGCCGTCGCTCCCCGTCTTAGGCGGGCTACCCTGCCCGGGTGGAGACCTCGCTGCCGCGCCTGCGCGGGCTCGCGCTCTCGGCGCCGACCTTCCGCCGGGTCGCGCTCGCGAACGTGCTCTGGCTGTTCGTGATCGTCGCGAGCGGCGCGTCCGTCCGGCTGACCGACTCCGGCCTCGGCTGCCTCGACTGGCCGGGGTGCGCCGCCGGCGCCTTCGTGCCGAAGAGCGGCTTCCACGCGTACGTCGAGTTCTCGAACCGGATCGTCTCCGGCGTCGCGGTGCTCGTCGCGCTCGCGACCTGGCTCGCGTCGCTCCTCACCCGCTCGCTCCCGTCCTGGGCGCGGTGGGTGGCCGGCGCCGCCTTCCTCGGCACCGCCGCCGAGGCGCCGCTCGGGAAGATCACCGTCGACCACAAGCTCAACCCCTGGCTCGTCGGTGCCCACTTCCTGCTCGCGATGACCGTGCTCGCGCTCGGCGTCGTCGTGCTGCTCGAGGCGTGGGGCGTGCGCGGCGAGGGCTCGCCGCGCTGGGTCCGGGCGGTCGGCCTCGTCGTCGGGGCGGCCTGCGCCGCGCTCGTCGTCACCGGGGCGCTCGCGACCGCCGCCGGGCCCCACTCCGGCAGCGTCGCCGTGCCGCGCATCGGGAGCCTCCACGCCGCCGTCTGGCTCCACGTCCGCGCGACGGCCGTCTTCGGGAGCGGGCTCGCGCTCCTCCTCGTCGTCCTCGCGTTCCGCCGCAGCAGGCACCTCCAGCTCGCGACGGTCGTGCTCGCGGTGCTCGTCGCGCAGATGGCGGTCGGCGAGATCCAGTACCGCGACGAGCTGCCCTGGTGGCTCGTCCTCGTGCACGTGGCGCTCTCGGCCGCGCTGTGGGCGGCGGTCGCCGCCCTCGTCGCGGCGCTCTGGCGCCGCCGGGCGCCGGCGCCGAGGGCGCCGTGAGCGAGCTGCGCCTCGAGCGACGGCCCGTGCTGCGGCGGCCGGTGCTGGTCGCGTCGTTCCGCGGCTGGAACGACGGCGGCCAGGGAGCGTCGATGGCGACCGCCTACCTGGCGCGGAGCTGGCGGGCCGAGCGCTTCGCCGACGTCGACCCGGAGCTCTTCTTCGACTTCCAGTCGACCCGCCCGCACGTCGCGCTCGTCGAGGGGACGGTGCGGCGGATCGACTGGCCGGAGAACGCCTTCCACCACGCGCCCCTGCCGCGGAGCGACCGCGACGCGGTGCTGCTGCTCGGGACCGAGCCGAGCCTGCGCTGGCGGACGTTCGCGGGCCTCGTCACCGGGCTCGCCGCCGACCTCGGCGTGGAGCTCGTGGTCACGCTCGGGTCGCTGCTCGCCGACGTCCCGCACACGCGCCCGGCGCCGGTGACGGCGAGCGCGAGCGACCCGTCCGTGATCGAGGAGCTCGGGCTGCAGCCGTCGCGCTACGAGGGGCCGACCGGGATGGTCGGCGTGCTCCACGACGCCTGCGCCGCCGCCGGCCTGCCGTCGGTGTCGCTGTGGGCGGCGGTGCCCCACTACGTCTCCTTCACGCCCTCGCCGCGGGCCGCGAAGGCGCTGTGCGACCGGCTCGCGGCGCTGCTCGACGTCCCGATCGACACGAGCGAGCTGGAGGAGGCGAGCGAGGCCTACGTCCAGCAGGTGAGCGAGGCGGTCGCCGCCGACGCGGAGACGGCCGCGTACGTCGAGGAGCTGGAGAGCCGTGTCGACGAGGTCGTGGCGGAGAGCGACCTGCCGTCGGGCGACGCGCTCGCCGCCGAGCTCGCCCGCTTCCTGCGCGAGCACGACGAGGAGGAGGGCCGGCCACCCGCGAGCGGGATGTAGCCGGCCGGCGCGGGGAGGCCTACCCGAACGTGAACGCGTACGCCTGGACGCCGGGTGTGAACCGGAGCTCGAGCAAGGCGTCGGCGGCGAGCCTCGACGAGCTGCGCACGGTGTAGAGCCGGTAGGCGTCGACGGCGAGGGCGCGTCCCGGTCGGCCGTCGACCTCCACCGCGACGCGGCCGCGGCCGCCGAGCACGAGGTAGACGTCCTTCGCGTGGAAGGCGAGCCGCAGGCGCGCGCCGCGGCCGGCGACGATCCGCTGCGCCTCCACCCGCCACCTCCCGGCGTAGGCGAGGTGGTTCACGGCGAGCCGTCGCGGGAAGGCGTAGGTCGCGAACCGGTCGCGACGGATCGGCGAGCCGGCGTAGCGGTCGAGCCGCTCGTAGCCGAGGTACGACTCCGGCGTCGTGG
>Ga0209061_1000556_pt1 | contig 88374 bp, 77 predicted proteins | sample Coa_R1_10_FD_187157 | JGI IMG/M metagenome (GOLD analysis project Ga0209061, IMG submission 187157) | Surface soil microbial communities from Centralia Pennsylvania, which are recovering from an underground coalmine fire - Coalmine... | ecosystem: Environmental > Terrestrial > Soil >...
CCACAAAACGAATACGCTCATCCATTGGGCGACACTCCTTCCACGGCATCCCCGGCTCCCCCCGAAAATGCCCAAAGTGTTACCCATGTCTCCGGTATGAAGTGTCACCTATGTCTCGGGAAGCACACCAGGTTCTGCAGGCCGTCTGAATCCAGTCCCGATGCCGGTGCCCGTCCTCGCGGCCGTGCGCGAGACTGTGGCGCAGGCCTGCGATGGCTTGGGCAATCGCCACGCGCCACGAAACGATGGGCATCACTGTCGCGATTATGGGGTTGCACGCACCCGGAACCATGGCCGGCTGTGGACGTTACGCGCGGGTATGGAAGCGGAGCGTCAAGGCATGATCGAGAACATTATCCAGGAACTCTATGACTGCGAGATCAGCTGCGTCGTTGCAAGCGAATGGGATCAAGGATTCACCTGGAAGCTCGGGGACGACTATAACGGCTTCATCGCCGAGGGGTCGGCAAGCACCTTCGAAGAGGCGTGCGAGCAGCTCGCTGCGGCAGCGGTCAAACACTTTCCGGAAAGCGATTTCGCGCAGGAGCGCGCCGCCGAAGGCAGCGAGATCGAGGCTCAACCCCGCTCCGGTGCGATCCGCCGCGACGACTGAGCGGGTGTCGTCGCGGCTCGGGCACCCTGGCGTTATTGACGGCACCCGGGTCGCTGTGCGAAGTCGGGAACGAAGGGAGGCCTGCGCCGTTTTCAGGACGGCGTTTTGCGGGACGGGCTGATCCCGTGACATTGCGGCGCCCGCCTGACACATACGCAATTATAAACTGCGAGGAGCCCACGATGAGCACGCTGCCATTGCGCCAGCGCCCGGCTTGGGCGGCGCTCGAGGCTCATCGCCGGAAGATGGAGGACGTCCATCTCCGGCAGCTCTTTGCCGAGGACTCGAAGCGCGGGGAGCGGCTCGCCCTGGATGCGGCCGGGGTCTATCTCGACTATTCCAAGAACCGGGTCACCGGCGAAACCCTGCGGCTTCTCCTCGATCTTGCGCAGGAGTCGGGGTTGCGCGAGCGGATCGACGCCATGTTCCGAGGCGATCGGATCAACGTCTCGGAAAGGCGGGCGGCTCTTCACGTCGCGCTGCGCGCGCCGCGCGGGGCCTCGATCTTCCATGACGGTCGGAACATCGTGCCCGATGTCCATGACGTTTTGGACAAGATGGCCGATTTCGCCGACCGGCTGCGCAGCGGCGCTTGGGCCGGGCATACGGGGAGACGCATCCGCAACGTGATCAATATCGGGATCGGCGGCTCCGATCTGGGGCCGGTCATGGCCTATGAGGCGCTGAGACACTATAGCGAGCGCGCCATGACATTCCGTTTCGTCTCGAACGTGGACGGGACGGATTTCGCCGAGGCCGTGAGGGATCTCGACCCCGCGGAGACCCTGTTCATCGTCTCCTCCAAGACCTTCACCACGCTGGAGACGATGACCAACGCACAGGCCGCACGAGGCTGGCTGCTCGCCGGCCTCAAGGGGGAGAAGGCGGTGGCGAAGCATTTCGTCGCCGTTTCGACCAATGCGGAGGCGGTGGCAGCATTCGGCATCGACACCGCCAACATGTTCGTCTTCTGGGACTGGGTCGGCGGCCGCTATTCCATGGACTCGGCGATCGGGCTTTCAACCATGCTGGCGATCGGACCCACGAATTTCCGGGCCATGCTGGATGGCTTCCGCGAGATGGACGAGCATTTCCGCTCGGCTCCCTTCGAGCGGAACCTGCCCGTTCTCATGGGCCTGCTCGCGCTCTGGTACAACAACTTCTTCGGCGCGCAAACCATCGCCGTCCTGCCCTACGAGCAATATCTGAAGCGCTTCCCGGCCTATCTCCAGCAGTTGACGATGGAGAGCAATGGCAAGCAGGTGACGCTCGATGGTGCGCGGGTCGACTACGACACCGGCCCCATCTATTGGGGCGAACCGGGAACCAACGGCCAGCATTCCTTCTATCAGCTCATCCATCAGGGGACCCGGCTCATCCCCTGCGACGTCATCGCCTTCGCCCAAAGCCTCAACCCGCTGGGGCGCCACCATGACATGCTCCTGGCCAATGCCTTCGCCCAAGCGGAAGCGCTGGCCTTCGGCAAAACCGCCGAGCAGGTCAAGGCGGAAGGCACGCCCGATTGGCTGGTCCCGCATCGCGTTTTCGACGGCAACCGGCCGTCCAACATGCTGCTCCTCGAGCGCTTGACGCCGGCGGCGCTGGGCAAGCTGGTGGCGCTTTATGAGCACAGCGTCTTCACGCAAGGCGCGATCTGGCGGATCGATTCGTTCGATCAGTGGGGCGTCGAGCTGGGCAAGGCCCTGGCTCAGCGCATTCTCCCCGAGCTCGAGAGCGCGGCCGAGCCCAAGCTCGGGCACGACAGCTCGACCAACGCGCTGATCCGGCGCTACCGCCGGCTCAAGGGAGGTGCCTGACGCCATCTCGGCAAGGTGGTGGGCGGCGATCGCGGACGGCGGAGGCGGCGTTGCATCCCATTCGCTTCCGAGCGAGGATCGCGGAGGAACCCATGGTGAAGCGGCATGATATCTCCTTGGTGCTGGCGGATGTGGACGGCACGCTCGTCGATGAGAACAAGGTCTTGACGAAACGCGCTCAGGCCGCCGTCCATGCCCTCCACGATGCCGGCATCCGCTTCGCCATCACCAGCGGTCGGCCGCCTCTCGGCATGGCCATGCTGTTCGACGCCCTCTGTCTGGACACGCCGATCGCCGGCTTCAACGGCGGGCTCTTCGTCGATCGCAATCTCTCGATCTTGGCCGAGAAAACGCTGCCCCCCGAGATCGCCCGGGAGGCTATCGCGCTCATCCGCGCCCACGATCTCGATCCCTGGGTCTATTGCGGCAATGATTGGCTGATCACGAAGCCGGACGCGCCACACGTCGCAAGGGAAGCCTGGACGGTCAAGTTCGAGCCGAAGGTCGTGATGAATTTCGACGACAAGCTCGATCGCGTTGCCAAGCTCGTCGGCGTCAGCGACGATCTCGACCGCGTTCGGGATTGTGAAGCCGCTGCCCGAGCAGCCTTCGGTGCGCGGGCGACGGCCAACCGATCGCAGCCTTATTATCTCGACATCACCCACAAGGACGCGAACAAGGGAGCCGTCGTCGATTATCTCTCGGCTCATTTGGCCGTTCCGCACGAGGCGATCGCCACGATCGGCGACCAGCCGAACGACGTTCTGATGTTCAAGCGCTCCGGGCTCAGTATCGCCATGGGCAATGCCTCCGACCAGGTGAAGTCTCAGGCCCGGCTCACCACGGATTCATACAACGATGAGGGCTTCGCCAAGGCAATCGAGCGCTACGTTCTGGGCTCCGCTCCCGCTGCCCATGGGGCGCGGTAAATCGCCCGGCTCCGCGATCTCTTTGGCGGCGGATGCGTATGAAGCGGCAACGTTACGGAATCACCGAAGATGGCCGCGAGGTCGAAGTCTATAGCCTGACCAACGATGCCGGGATGCGGGCCCGCATACTCACCCTGGGTGGCGTCATTGCCGCTTTGGAGGTTCCCGACCGAGAGGGCCGGCTCGCGAATGTCGTCTTGGGTCTCGACAGCGTCACAGACTATGCCCATCGTAGCCCGCATTTTGGCGCGATCGTGGGTCGCTATGCCAACCGGATCGCGCGCGGGCGAGCATATCGCCAGAGCGATGGATTTTGCTTCGAGACGCAAGGATTTCCCGACGCGCCCAATCAGCCCGGCTTCCCGTCCACGGTGCTGAGACCCGGCGAGTGGTTCCGCTCCACGACCGTTTTCCGGTTTTCAGTCGCCACTGCGGCCGCAAACTCATAGGTGGGAAATATTTCTAGCCTCTAGAACGGCCGCTCGTCATCCGTCATCATGCAACTGTCTGAGCGAGTGAGGAGGGGTGGGTGCCATCTGTTGTTCCGCAGCCGGTCGTCGCCCAACTTACGCGCGCTGCGATCTTTCTCGTCGTGACCATGAACCACGAGCCGGAACATCGCGCTGCAGTGCGGGCTCTTTGCGGTGATCTGGCCGCCCTCCTGCGCGCAGTAGGCTTCCGCGACCTCCAGGGCCGCCTATCATGTGTCATGGCATTTGGGTCGGAGGCTTGGGACCGGCTGTTTGGGCTGCCGCGGCCGAAAGAATTGCACCCGTTCCGCGAGATTCGCGGCCGGCATCATGCCGTCTCTACGCCGGGGGATATCCTCTTCCATATCCGCGCTACGCGCATGGACTTGTGCTTCGAGCTCGCGACACAGATCATGTCCCGGCTGGGTGGTGCGGTTTCCACGGTGGACGAAGTGCACGGTTTTGCCTACTTCGATGAGCGCGACCTGCTCGGTTTCGTCGACGGCACCGAGAATCCCGTGGAACAGGCCGCGATCGATGCCACCATCATCGGCGAAGAGGATGCGGCGTTTGCCGGCGGAAGCTATGTGATCGTGCAGAAATATCTGCATGACGTGCAGAGCTGGAACGCCCTGCCCGTCGAAGCACAAGAGAAGATCATCGGTCGAACCAAGCTCTCCGATATCGAGCTGGACGATGCCGTAAAGCCGAGCTCGGCCCACAACGCCTTGACCACCATCGTGGAAAACGGAGAGCAGTTGGATATCTTGCGTGACAACATGCCGTTCGGCGACGTGGGAAAGGGCGAGTTCGGCACCTATTTCATCGGCTATGCCCGATCCCCGCGCAGAATCGAGCAGATGCTCGTGAATATGTTCGTTGGTCGGCCGCCGGGCAACTACGATCGGTTGCTGGACTTCAGCCGCGCCGTCACCGGCACGCTGTTTTTCGTGCCGCCTGCGACATTCCTGGAGAATGTCGCCGCCGCAGATACGGCTCGGTCGCCCGCCACGCCGTTCCCCGGCGGAGGTGACACCGAGGTCGCTTCCGACTTGCGGCCGCCGGGTACGGACGGTTCGCTTGGTATCGGTCCATTGAAGGGGGAGCCTGGGCGTGAATAATCTTCACCGGAAGCTTTCCCACACCTTCAAGTGCCCTGCCCACGGACCTTCCGCACACATGACGGCGCAGCGCTGACTGTGGCCAAGCTCGCATAGCTGGGCGAGTCCCGCCCGCTGCAGCTCTCGGGCGGTTAGCGGCGAAGCAGCCGCAACGCTCCACCCTTGTGCATGGCGACATGGTCGGTCTTGTCGCTTTTGATCTCATACGGCGGGTCGCTTTCGCTCGCGTGATGCACGTAGCCCTTGTAGCTCACATCGCTCGTATGCGCCCGCACGATCCGGCCGCTGACCCTGCCGGCTTCGGAATTCCAGCTTACGTGATCGCCAACTTTGAATAGCCTTGCCACGGCGATTCTCGATGATCCGTTCGGCTCTCTCGTCCGGTACGTTATGGCTGGGCCGTCCGATTGACGGTGCCGCCGAATTCTTGGGTAGCGAACGGCACCATGGATTCCCCATTCAATTCCGCAAGCCGCGCCAACAGCCAAGGCTCCGGCTCCCCAAAGCTGAGCCGCCGGACCGCAACGGGTGACGATTTGAGCTGTGGCTGATGGCTGACCGGATCCCGCGCGTACCAGGTGTGCTGGTTGGCTGATTGGGAGCCGTGGCCGTAGTGGAACGGCACGAAGACCTCCCCCGGCCGGACCGTATCAACCACCATGGCCACCCCCTCCCACCGGCCATGCAAGGATGTGATCTCAACCAGGTCGCCGAGCCTGATCTCCAGGCGGGCGGCGTCGGCAGGGTGAATCTCGACATAGGGGTGTGGCGCTCGCTCATTCAGCGCCGCGGACCGGCCTGTCTTGGTGCGGGTGTGAAAGTGATAAACAACACGCCCCGTGATGAGAAGGAACGGATAATCGTCCGAAGTCGGATTTGGCTGCCGCCGCCAGTGCGCCGGCCTCAGGAACGCCTTGCCTTTCGGATCGATCCGCTCGTAGTCGCTGCGCGTGTTCTTATTGCCCGTCAGGAAATCGACGCCGTAACTCTCGCACTCGTCGATGCCGGTCCAGAATTTGAGGTCCTCGTACAAGCGCTCGGTGCCCCGGGGGTGCTGCTCGTTGCAGGGCCAGCGGACTGCACCCATCTGCAAGATCAATTCATAGGTCATTCCCGAGTAGTCGCACGGCCGACCTTTCGACACCTTGCGCCATTCCTCAAAGGCGTCCTTGGGCTCGTTGAACGGGATTAGCGGCGCGCCATCCCGGTCCTTGAACCCCAGCCGGTTGGCGACCTCCACGAAGATGTCGAAATCGCTCCGCGCTTCCCCTGGTGGATCGACGGCCTTCAGCAGGAGATTGACGCTGCGGTCCGCATTGGTGACGCAGCCCGTCTTCTCTCCCCACATCGCCGCCGGGAAGTAGATGTCTGCCAAATCGACCGTTTCCGCATCCAGGAATGGATCCTGTACGACCAGGAAGAGCCGGCGCAATATCCGCTCGGTGCGGTTCTGATCGGGCAGGCTGACAAGCGGGTTCGTGCCGATCACCCACATGAACTCGATCTCGCCGCGCTCGGCAGTCTCCATCATGAGCAGGATGTCTTTCGGCACCTCGGGATGGAATTTGTCGAAGTCGAGATTCCAGCACTCACACAGGTCGCGCATCTGCGCTTCACTGTGGGGGTTACGATAGCCGGGGTAGGAGCCGCCTGCCCCCGCCTCCCGGTTGCACATTGCGGCAGGCTGGCCCGCCATCAGCAAGGGGCCTGCTCCGGACTTGCCGACCGCTCCCATGAGCAGATGCACCGTGTTCACCAGCGAGGACGAGGCCGTCGCTTCGACGCTCTGGTAGAATCCTTGCAGGACGGTCGAAACCATACGCGGTGTGGTGCCGATCCACTCGGCTGCGGTCTCGAGATCACGCTGGGGAATGCCGCAGACCTCGGCGACGCGCTCGGGTGGATATGCGCGAGTTACCTCGTCGAGCTGCTCGAACCCGACCGTATACTTCGCGACAAAGTCGCGGTTCACTCGCCCCCGCCCGATCAACAGGTGAATAATCCCGTTCATGAGCGCGACATTCGTGCCGGCGCGTAGCTGAAGGTGCAGATCGGCGCCCTGCCGCACGGTTGGCGTCCGGCGCGGGTCGGCGACGATGATTCGCCCGCCGTTCTTCCGTTTCGCCGCCAGCATGCGCTCCCATAGCACCGTCTGCGCCTCGGCGACGTTGTGGCCGTAGAGGCACAGCAGGTCGGCCTGATCCACATCGACATAGGAGGCAACAGGCCCATCTACGCCGAAATTGGCCATGAGGCCGGTGGCGGACGTGGCGGTGCACAAGCGGGTGTTGCCATCGATGTTCGATGATTGCAGCCCACCCCGCCAAAGTTTCCCAAGCGTGTAGAACTCCTCGATCGTGAGCTGCCCGGAATTGTAGCAGGCCAGGTTCTCATGCCCCTGCTGCCAGGCGGCTTTGAATCTTTCGATGAAGAAATCCATGGCTTCCGCCCAGCTCGCCGGCTGCAGCGGAGCCCCTTTCCTCGGACGGATCAGCGGGGTCGTGCCACGGCGCTTCGAGTTATTGGCAACCCACCCATGCTCGCCCTTCGGGCCGAGGTGACCGAAATTGACCGGGTGATCGGCGGTCCCGCGGACGCCCACGATTTGGCCGTCCTTCACGGCGATGTCGAGGCCGCAGCCGTTGGAGCATAAGATGCACGCCGAGTGCACCCAGGCGTCAGGCTCGCCTTGGATGCCGAGATTGGTATCGATCCTGGGCTGCATGGATACTCCCGCTCCGCACATCAAATATCGCGCTTCTGGACACGCACTTAAAGAACTGTTTCCGACCAAGCGCGTTTCGGCCCGGGTATCGGCGAATCTGCTGGCGAATCTGCTGGACTGGCGACGACCGGCTGCTGCCGCTAAAATCGGCATCTCTCATTGGCAATGATCTCGCGTGCGGCCAAATTCCTCTGATGACGTCGTCTTTCTCCGACCTTGGCTTGCTCTTTCATCCCGCCGTCGCTGCCTGGTTCAACCGCAGCTTCGCGACGCCGACTGCGGCCCAGGCGCAGGCCTGGCCGGAGATCCGGGGCGGCCGCCATGTGCTGATCGCAGCGCCGACCGGGTCTGGCAAGACGTTGGCGGCCTTTCTCGCGGCAATCGACACGCTGATGCGACAGGGGGTCGAGGGCCGGCTCGAGGACGAGACGCAGGTCGTCTATGTCTCGCCGCTCAAGGCCCTCTCGAACGACATCCAGCGCAACCTGGAGGCGCCGCTTGCCGGCATCCGCGAGGCGCTGCGGGTAATGGGCGCGCCTGAGGTCGAGATCCGCACCTGGGTGCGCACGGGCGACACGCCGCCCGGCGAGCGCGAGCGCATGCGCAAGCGCCCGCCGCATATCGTCGTCACCACCCCGGAATCGCTCTATATCCTGCTCGGCTCCGACTCCGGACGGCGAATGCTCGCGACCACGCGAACGGTGATCGTCGATGAAATCCATGCGCTGGCGCCGAACAAGCGTGGCGCCCATTTGGCGCTTTCGCTCGAGCGGCTGGAGGCGCTTTGCGGCCGTCGGCTGCTGCGCGTGGGTCTGTCGGCCACCCAGAAGCCGATCGGAGCCGTCGCGCGCTTCTTGGTCGGCGCCGGCGCCGATGGCGCGGCACGTGCCGAATGCCGGATCATCGACACCGGTCATCGCCGCGCGCGCGATCTCGCCCTCGAGCTGCCCGCTTCGCCGCTTGAAGCCGTCATGTCGAACGAGGTCTGGGGGCAGGTCTATGACCGCCTAGCGCAACTCGTCGAGTCGCACCGCACCACCCTCGTCTTCGTGAATACGCGCCGGATGGCCGAGCGGGCGGCCCGCCAGCTTTCCGAGCGCCTCGGCGCGGAGCGGGTTACGGCGCATCACGGCAGCTTGGCCAAGGAGCAGAGGCTGGATGCCGAGCAGCGGCTCAAACGCGGTGCGCTGAAGGCGCTGGTGGCGACCGCGTCCCTCGAGCTCGGCATCGACATCGGCGACGTCGATCTTGTTTGCCAACTCGGCTCGCCGCGCTCGATCGCCACCTTGCTGCAGCGCGTGGGGCGCTCCGGCCATGCCGTGGTCGGCGTGCCGAAGGGGCGCCTCTTTCCCCTCTCCCGCGACGAGCTCGTCGAATGCACCGCCCTTCTCGACAGCGTCGGCCGCGGCGAGCTCGACCATCTGGCGATCCCCGAACGGCCACTCGATGTGCTGGCGCAGCAGATCGTCGCCGAAGTCGCGACGCGCGAGTGGCAAGAGGATGAGCTCTACGCGCTATGCCGTCGCGCCTGGCCGTATCGCGACTTGACGCGCGAGGACTTCGCGGCCGTGGTGGGCATGCTGGCCGAGGGGTTCACCACTCGGCGCGGCCGGCGTGGCGCCTTGATCCATCATGACGCCGTCAACCGGGTGCTGCGCGGCCGGCGTGGCGCACGGCTCACCGCGCTGACCGCCGGCGGCACCATCCCGGACACGGCCGATTATCAGGTGCTTCTGGAGCCGGAGAGCCACATCATCGGCACCGTGAACGAGGATTTCGCCGTCGAGAGCCTTGCCGGCGACGTCTTCCAGCTCGGCAACAGCGCCTATCGCATCCTGCGCGTCGAGCGCGGCGTCGTTCGCGTTGAGGATGCCCAGGGCATGGCGCCGACCATTCCGTTCTGGCTCGGCGAGGCGCCCGGCCGGACCGACGAGCTCTCGCGTGCGGTGTCGCGACTGCGGAAGGAGATCGCCGTCCGCCTGCCGGCCGATCCCCGTGGAGAAGGGGTTGTGCGCTGGCTGATCGAGAAGGTGGCGGGCGTCGGCGAGCCTGGGGCAAGGCAGCTCGTCGAATATCTTGCCGCGGCTCATGCGGCGCTGGGCTGCCTGCCGACCGAGGAGACGCTCGTGCTCGAGCGCTTTTTCGATGAGACGGGCGGCATGCAGCTCGTCATCCATTCGCCCTATGGCAGCCGCATCAATCGCGCCTGGGGGCTGGCGCTGCGCAAGCGTTTCTGTCGCAAGTTCAACTTCGAGTTGCAAGCCGCCGCGACCGAGGACAATATCGTCCTCTCGCTGACCGCGGCGCATAGCTTCGAGCTGAGCGAGGTAGCGCGCTACCTGCATTCGAACACCATCAGGCCCCTCCTGATCCAGGCGCTGCTCGACGCGCCCATGTTCATCACGCGCTGGCGCTGGGTCGCCGGCGTGTCGTTGGCGCTGCCACGGTTTCGCGGCGGCAAGAAGGTGCCGCCGCAGCTTGCGCGGATGGACGCCGAAGACTTGATCGCGGCTGTCTTTCCCGATCAGCTCGCTTGTGCCGAGAATTTGGCCGGGGAGCGTGAGATTCCCGATCATCCCCTGGTCCGCCAGGCAATCGCGGACTGCCTCGACGACGCGATGGATCTCGCGGGCCTGGAGCGCATCCTCGCGCGTCTCGAGTCCGGCGAGATCCGCGTCATCGCGCGCGAGCTCACCGAGCCTTCGCCGCTCGCGCTCGAGGTGCTCTCGGCGCGGCCTTACGCCTATCTCGACGACGCGCCGCTCGAGGAGCGACGGACCCAAGCCGTGATGAGCCGTCGCTGGCTGGCGCCCGAGACAGCCGACGAGCTCGGCCGGCTCGATCCCGAGGTGGTCGCGCGGGTGCGAGGGGAGGCCTGGCCCGAGGCCGCGAATGGCGACGAGCTGCATGATGCGCTGGTCTGGCTCGGGTTCCTCACGATCGAGGAAGCCGAGGCAACGCCCGGCTGGAACGGCTGGCTCACAGACCTGGCGCGCCAGCGGCGCGCGGCACGCCTGTACGCGCCGCAGGCGACCCTTTGGATCGCTGCGGAGCGCCTGTCGCAGTTCCGGGCGCTTTGGCCCGAGGCGCAACTCGATCCGGTGATTGCCGTCCCTGCGCCTTATGATCAGCAGAAATGGTCGGCTGATGATGCGCTGGTCGAGATTTTGCGCGGCCGACTCGAGGGCCTGGGCCCGATCACCGAAGCCACGCTGGCGCAACCCCTTGGATTGGCGACGGCGGAGATTGGCGCCACGCTTGCCGTCCTCCAAGCCGAAGGCTTTGCCCTCCGCGGGCGCTTCACGCCGGGGGCAAATACGGATGAATGGTGCGAGCGCCGGCTGCTCGCGCGAATTCACCGCTATACGGTCAAGCGCCTGCGCGCCGAGATCGAGCCGGTCGCCGCGCGCGACTTCCTGCGCTTCCTTTTCGGCTGGCAGCATGTTTCGGCAGAATCCCGGATGACGGGGCCCGATGCGGTCGCAGCGGTTGTTGGCCAGCTCGAGGGATTCGAGGCGCCGGCCGGCGCCTGGGAGACGGAAATCCTTCCGGCGCGCCTCGCCGGATATGATCCTGCCTGGCTCGACGACGAATGCCTGGCCGGGCGCATCACCTGGGCGAGGCTGCGGCCGCGCAGCAACCGCGCCAATGGCAATGAGCGCGGCGTCTCGCCGGTGCGGACCACGCCGATCACGCTCCTGGTGCGCCGACATGCGACGCATTGGGCATCGCTTTCTCCAGTGGCGGGCGAGGTTCGCCCCAGCTCCCGGGCGCAAGCCGTCCTCAATGCCATTCGCGCTCATGGTGCCTCGTTCTTTGACGAGCTGGTCGAGGCGAGCGGGCTGCTGCGGTCCCAGGTCGAGGAGGCGCTGGCCGAGCTTGTCGCCCTCGGCCTCGTGAATTCGGACAGCTTTGTCGGGCTGCGGGCGCTGCTCGTGCCCTCGGATCGTCGCCGCTCGGCTGCCGGGCGGCGTCGGCGCCGCGCCATCCCCTTTGGCATGGAGGGGGCCGGCCGCTGGGCCCTTGCCCGCCATGCGCGCGCGACCCAGGCTCAACCGAGCCCGCAGGCCGGCGCAGAGGCCGTCGAGCATCTGGCCCGCAGCCTCTTACGCCGCTACGGTGTCGTCTTCTGGCGCCTGCTCGAGCGCGAGGCCGACTGGCTCCCACCCTGGCGGGAGCTGCTGCGCGTTTATCGCCGGCTCGAGGCGCGCGGAGAAATCCGCGGGGGCCGCTTCGTCGCGGGCTTCTCCGGCGAGCAGTTCGCCTTGCCCGATGCCATCGGCATGTTGCGCGCAACCCGGCGCAAGTCCGAGGCGGAGGCCTGGGTCTCGCTCTCGGGTGCCGATCCTCTCAACCTCGCGGGCATCCTGACCCCGGGCCCGAAGCTCGCGGCCCTGACTGGGAATCGCGTGCTCTATCGCGACGGAATCCCCGTGGCCCTGCTTGCCGGGAGCGAGGTGAAATTCCTTGAAGCATTTGAGGCCGGGGAGCAATGGCGAATCCGCAAGGCGCTGTTGCGGCGTACAACGCCGGCAGCGCTCCTCGAGCCCGGGGGTGGGCTGCGCGCCGATGCCGCGCCAAGCCCGATCGGGCCTCCCATTGTCGAGCCGACGCCTTGACCATATCCCGGGTGCTATGCTCCCTTACCACGCAACCGAAGGTCGATTGCTCATTTGACCTTTCAGGTTCCCGGGGAATCTCCTCCTGACTGATCTCGAAGCCTCCTAAGCTGGGAATGACCATGGACGTCCGCGAAGCGCCGCATGATTGGAGCCTGAGGAAATTCGGCATCGGGCAGCCGGTGCCGCGGAGCGAGGACCCCTATCTGCTGCGCGGTGAAGGCCGTTATAGCGATGATATCAATCTGCCGGGCCAGGCTTTCGCCGTCATTGTGCGGAGTCGATATGCCCACGGCAGGCTCCGCGGCATCGACGCCGCCGCAGCCCGGAACCTGCCGGGAGTCCTCGGCGTCTATACGGGCGCCGATCTTGCCGCCGCGGGATATGGCTCGCTCAAATGCCTGCTGCCGGCGACGAATCACGACGGCACGCCGATGCACCAGCCGGCCTGGCCGGCCCTGGCGACAGATCGCGTACGCCATGTCGGAGACCCCGTGGCTTTCGTCGTCGCCGAATCTCTGGCGCAGGCGAAAGACGCGGCGGAAGCCGTCGAGGTCGACATCGAGCCGCTGCCCGCCGTGACCGATGCCAAGGAGGCGGTGAAGCCTGGCGCGCCGCTTCTCTATGACGACGTGCCCAACAATGTTGCGGCCGATTTCCATTACGGCGACAGTGCCAAGGTCGACGATGCCTTCGCCCGTGCCGCGCATGTGACGCGGCTCGAGCTCGTGAACAACCGCATCGTTGTCTGCGCCATGGAGCCGCGCTCGGCCGTGGCTAGCTACGATGCCGCAGTGGATAAATGGACCCTCAATGTCGGCTGCCAGGGTGTCTTCGGCCTGCGGAACCAGCTCGCCAAGGAGATCCTCAGGGTGCCGACGGAGAAGGTGCGCGTGCTCACCGGCAATGTCGGCGGCTCCTTCGGCATGAAGGCGCAGCCCTTCCCCGAATATGTCTGCCTCTTCCATGCGGCGCGCGCGCTCGGCCGCCCGGTCAAATGGACCGACGAGCGCTCGGAGAGCTTTCTTTCCGACACCCAGGGCCGTGACCACGAATATATCGCGGAGCTAGCGCTCGATGCCGAGGGCCATTTCCTGGCCCTGCGTATCACCGGCTACGGCAATCTCGGCGCCCATCTCGCGGCGGTGTCGCCCCTGATGCCGACGATGAATGTCACGAAGAACGCGATCGGCGTCTACCGCACGCCTCTCATCGACGTCTCGACCAAGCTCGTCTTCACGAATACGGTGCCGATCAACGCTTATCGCGGCGCCGGCCGGCCCGAGGGCAATTACGTGATGGAGCGGCTGGTGGATGCGGCCGCTGCGGAGATGGGTATCGACAGGGTTGAGCTGCGCCGGCGCAATCACGTGCGTCCGGAAATGATGCCCTACAAGACGCCCGCCGGCACGGTTTACGACAGCGGCGATTTCACGCGTCTTCTGGAGCGCGCCCTGGCGGCGGCCGATTGGGACGGCTTCGCGCGGCGCAAAGCGGAAAGTGCCGCCCGCGGCAAGCTGCGCGGCCGCGGCATCGGCAATTATCTTGAGGTGACGGCGCCGCCGATGAAGGAGATGGGCGGCATTCGCTTTGAGGCGAACGGAACGGTGACGATCATCACCGGGACGCTCGATTATGGCCAAGGCCATGCCTCGCCCTTTGCGCAGATTTTGAGCGACCGGCTCGGCGTCCCCTTCGAGCGCATCCGCCTACTCCAGGGCGATAGCGATGAACTCGTTGCCGGCGGCGGAACGGGTGGCTCGAAATCCGTGATGGCAAGCGGCTCGGCGATCGTCGAGGCGAGTCAAAAGGTGATCGAGCAAGGCCGGCGCATTGCCTCGGTCCTGTTCGAGGCTGCCGTTGCCGATATCGAGTTCGCGGATGGCCGCTTCACCGTCGTCGGCACCGACCGCACCATCGACATCATGGCGCTCGCAGAAAAGCTGCGCGACGGGCTGGTCCTGCCGTCGGACGTGCCGTCCAGCCTCGATGTCAAGCATGTCTTCGAGAGCGCGCCCTCCGCCTTCCCGAACGGCTGCCATGTCGCCGAGGTCGAGATCGATCCAGATACCGGGGTCGCCGAGGTCGTGAAATACACGATGGTCAATGATTTCGGCACCCTCATCAATCCCATGCTAGTCGAGGGCCAGCTCCATGGCGGGGTGGTGCAGGGCATCGGCCAGGCGCTCATGGAGCATGCCGTTTACGACGAAGAGGGCCAGCTCCTCACCGGCTCCTATATGGATTACGCCCTGCCACGCGCCCCAGACGTGCCAAGCTTCACCTTCATCGATCATCCGGTCCCGGCCAAGACGAATTTGCTGGGCGCCAAGGGCTGCGGCGAGGCCGGTTGCGCCGGCTCGCTGCCGGCCGTGATGAACGCCGTGGTCGATGCGCTCTCCGAATACGGTATTCGGCATCTCGACATGCCGGCCACCCCTCTCAAGATCTGGCGGCTCCTCCAGGCGGCGCGCGGAAACAGCGCCCTCAGCCGGTAAGCCGCCAGACTGGTGTGGACGCCTCGAGGTGGATGGGATAGCGTTGCGCCGCAATTAGGGGCGATCTGCCTCACAGTTTCGGCTTTGCCCAGCGCGATGTCCAATCGTCAACCCGCCGCCATGCCGTTCATCGATCTTCAGGCGCAACGCCGCCGGCTTGCTGCGGCAATCGATATGGCTGTCCAGCGGGTGCTCGATCATGGCCAATTCATCATGGGGCCGGAGGTCGCGGCTTTGGAGGCGAAGCTCGCCGAATTCGCCGGCTGCAAGCATTGCATCACCTGCGCAAACGGCACCGACGCCTTGGCACTGGCGATTCGCGCCAAGGATATCGGTCCCGGCGACGCCGTCTTCATCCCGTCCTTCACCTATGTCGCTGCGGCCGAGGCAGCGGTGTGGGCAGGAGCTACGCCGGTTCTCATCGATGTGCGGCCTGACACCTTCAACATGGACGCAGCCAGCCTCGAGGCGGCGATCCCAGCCGCGATCGCGCTCGGCCTCAAGCCGCGCGCCGTGATCCCGGTGGATCTCTTCGGTCAGCCCGCCGATTACGAGGCAATCGCCACCGTGGCGGGGCGACACGGGCTCCTCGTCATCGCAGACGGCGCCCAGAGCTTCGGTGCGACCCTACACGGCAAGCGCGTCGGCAGATTGGCCGAGATCACGACGACGAGCTTCTTCCCCGCCAAGCCGCTCGGCTGCTACGGGGATGGCGGCGCCATCTTTACCGATGACGACGAGCTTGCCCGGCTTTTGCGCAGCCTGCGCACCCACGGCCAAGGAAACCACAAATACGATCATGTGCGCATTGGCGTGAATAGCCGACTGGATACGCTCCAAGCGGCATTTTTGATCGAGAAGCTCACGATCTTCGCCGACGAGCTTGTGCGTCGGCAGGAGATCGCGGAGCGTTACCGCACCGGACTTGGAAACCTCGTGACGGTGCCGCGCCTCATTCCCGGCGCGACCTCGTCCTGGGCCCAATACACCCTCGTGCTCGAGGACCGGGATCGGATTGCCGTGGCCTTGAAGGCGGCAGGCATCCCCACCGTGGTTTACTATCCTATTCCCGCCCATCGCCAGGCCGCCTACCATTCCTTCCCGACGGCCCCCGGGGGCGCGCCCGTATCCGAGCGGCTGGCCGGCGAGGTATTGAGCCTGCCGATGCATGCCTATCTCGATACCGCGACCCAGGACCGGATCATCGAGGCGGTACGAGCTGCATTGTAGAAACGCGCCATGGATATTCGCGGCAAGAAACTCGTCCTGATCGGCGGCGCCGGATTGATCGGCTCCCATACCCTCGATCTCCTGGTCAAGGAGGATGTGGGCGAGATTCTGGTCTACGACAATTTCGTCCGCGGGACGCACGAAAACATTGCCGCCGCACTTCGCGATCCGCGCGTCAAGGTCTTCGAGATCGGCGGCGACATCTGCCAGACGGACATCCTGAACGCGGCCCTCAAGGGGGCGGACGGGGTCTTCCATTTCGCCGCCTTATGGCTGCTGCAATGCTATGACTTTCCGCGCGCCGCTTTCGATGTGAATATCCGTGGCACCTTCAACGTCCTCGAAGCCTGCGCCGCCCAGGGGGTCAAGCGACTGGTCTATTCCTCGTCCGCCTCCGTCTATGGCGATGCCGTCGAGGAGCCGATGACCGAGGATCACCCCTTCAACAACACCAACTTCTACGGCGCGACCAAGATCGCGGGCGAGGCCATGGCTCGCGCCTTTCATCACCGCTACATGCTGCCCTTCGTCGGCCTGCGCTATATGAACGTCTACGGTCCGCGACAGGATTATCGCGGCGCCTACATCGCCGTCATCATGAAGATGCTCGACGCCATCGATCGCGGCGAGCCGCTCACCGTCTATGGCGACGGCAGCCAGGCCTATGACTTCGTCTATGTCACCGATTGCGGTGCAGCGAATATCTGCGCGATGAAGGCGGATACGGTCGATCGCTTCTACAATGTCGGCACCGGCCGACGCACGACCATCAAGGAGCTGGCGGAGACCGTCATTCGCATCACCCGGACCAACCAAAGCATCCGTTATGAGCCGGCGGGGCTCACCTTCGTCAAGAACCGCATCGGCTCACCCAGGCGGGCCCAGGCCGAGATCGGGTTCTCTGCGCGGGTCGGATTGGAGGAAGGGTTGCGGGAGCTCGTGCGCTGGCGCGACGGCCACAAGGCCGAGGTGGACATGCGCCGGCGCAAGATGGCCTCGTGACCCCGCCGCGGCGCATACAGATCGCCCTCCCGAGCATGGGCGAGGAGGAATGGCAGGCGCTGCGCGAGCCGATCGAGACCGGCTGGCTGACACAGGGCCCCAAGGTCGCGGCTTTCGAAAAGGCCTTCGCCGAGCGGCATCGGGTGCGCCATGCATTCGCCTGCACCTCCTGCACGACAGGGCTCCATCTGGCGCTCGCGGCCCTCGGCATCGGGCCCGGCGACGAGGTCGTGGTCCCCGCCTTCACCTGGGTCGCAACAGCGAATGTCGTCGTCTATTGCGGCGGCACGCCCGTCTTCGCCGATGTCGATCGCACGAGCTTCAACGTCACCGCCGAGGAGATCGGCCGGCGGATCACGCCGCGTACGAAGGCGATCATTGTCGTCCATCTCTTCGGTCTCTGCGCGGATATGGATGAAATTCGCGCTGTCGTGCCGCCGGGCGTCGACATCGTCGAAGACGGCGCTTGCGCTGCGGGAGGGAGCTACAAGGGCATCCCCGCCGGCGGCCTCGGCACCGTCGCCGCCTTCTCCTTCCACCCCCGAAAATCCGTCACCACGGGTGAAGGCGGCATGGTGACGACGAATGACGACGCGCTGGCCGAGCGCATCGGCATGCTACGCAATCACGGCGGCTCGATCCCCGAAGAGGTGCGCCATCATGGGCCCAAGCCCTACCTGCTGCCGGAATTCAATCTGCTCGGCTTCAATTACCGAATGACCGACCTGCAGGGTGCGCTGGGGCTGGTCCAGCTCGGCAAGCTCGACGGCTTCATCGCCGAGCGCGAGCGTGCCGCCGCCTATTATCGCGAGCATCTTTCGGACCTGCCCTGGCTGCGCACGCCCGTGCCGCCCAATAGCGGCCAGCATGCCTGGCAGTCATATGTCACTTATGTCGATCCGGCAACGGCGCCGCTGTCGCGCGACGCGATCATGGAGCGGCTGCAGCAGAAAGGCGTTTCGACTCGCCCCGGCACCCATGCCGTGCACATGCTGGGCTATTACAGGGAGCGCTACGGCTTACGGCCGGAGGATTATCCCGGCGCGCGTGATTGCGACCGCAATACCATGGCGATCCCGCTCCATAACAAGATGACCGCCGATGACTATGCCTATGTCGTCGACTGCCTCCACCGACTCTGAGGCGGGTTGGCTGGCACAATTGCTCGAACCCGAGCCGGAGGATGGCAAAGCCATCATCTTCCGAGGACAGAAATTCATCGCGCGCGACGGCATCTATCGTGCCGAGGCGTTGCTTTCAGCCGCCCAGGCGCAAACAAGCGAGGCCTTCGGCTTCAAGTGGCACCAGCGCGATACCTTCGAGTCCGAGGCAAGCTTACGGGCGATGCGGGAGTGGCTCCGGGAACGTTACGGCGATGTAGCAACCTGGTTGCCGGAACACGGGGAGCGGCCGATCCTGCTCGACGCTGGTTGTGGTGCGGCGATGTCGGCCATCGAGCTCTTCGGGCCGCTCCTCAAGCGGACGAGCTATTTGGGCGTCGATGTGCCGTGGAAATCGCACAGAAACGCTTTGCGGAACGAGGTCTTTCGGGGGCTTTCCTGCAAGCGGATATCATGAATCTGCCGCTGCCCGCGCAATCCGTCGATCTGATATTTTCCGAGGGCGTCCTCCATCATACCGATTCCACGGAGCGCGCGCTCAAGTCGCTTGCGCGGCTTCTCAAGCCCGGGGGACGTTTTCTCTTCTATGTTTATCGCAAGAAGGGGCCCATTCGCGAATTCACGGACGACTATATCCGCGACAAGCTTCAGGCTATGACGCCGCGCGAGGCGTGGGACGCGCTGATCCCGTTGACAAAGCTGGGAAAGACGCTCGGTGCGCTCGATATCGAGATCGATGTTCCCGAAAAGATTGACCTATTGGAGATCCCTGCTGGTCGGATCAATCTCCAACGCCTGTTTTATTGGCATGTCTTCAAGGCGTTCTACCGATCAGACATGAGTCTCGATGAGCTCAACCACATCAATTTCGACTGGTATGCGCCACGCAATGCTCACCGGCAAAGACCCGAAGAGGTGCGACGCTGGTGTCGCGATGCTGGTCTCGCGATCGAGCGCGAAATCGTCGAATTGGCTGGAATTACCGTGATCGCGCGCAAGGACGGACGGTAGCACCGATGTGCGGAATCGCAGGCATTCTCAACCTCGACGGGGCCCCGGCGGAAGCCGTCATTCTCCAAGACATGGCGGCGGCGATCCGCCATCGCGGCCCCGACAGCGAGGGATTCTACGTCGACGGCGCCCTCGGCTTCGGGCATCGCCGCCTCGCCATCATCGATCTAAGCCCCGCCGGCCATCAGCCCATGGCAACGGCCGACGGGCGCTTCGTGATCAATTACAACGGCGAGGTCTATAACTTTCAGGAGCTGCGGGTCGAGCTCGAGGCGCGCGGCCATCGCTTTCGCTCACGCTCCGATACGGAAGTTCTGCTCGAAGCCTGGGCCGCATGGGGCCCGGGAGCGCTATCGCGGTTCAACGGCATGTTCGCCTTCGCGCTTTATGACCGCAAGGAGCGGCGGCTCTTCCTCGCGCGCGACCGCTACGGCATCAAGCCGCTTTATTATGTGCTCTGCGGCGACACTCTCCTCTTCGCTTCCGAGATCAAGGCCTTCCTGCGCCACCCGGATTTCCGCGCCGCGCTTGATCCCAAAGCCCTCGTCGAATATCTCACCTTCCAGAATTTCCTGACCGAGCGCACCCTTTTTCAGGGCGTCAACCTCCTTCCTGCCGGCTGCGCCCTCGAGATCGGCGCGCAGGTCGCAGCGCCCGGACGGCTTTCCCGTTATTGGGATTTCCGCTTCGCCGAAGCAGCGCAAGGCGACCGTCCTGCTTTGGTCGAGGAGCTCGACCGCTTGTTTCGGCAGGCCGTGAGCCGCCAGCTCGTGAGCGATGTGCCGGTGAGCGCCTATCTGAGCGGCGGCATGGACACCGGCTCCATTACCGCCCTTGCCGCGCGGCAGCTCCCCCATCTACAGAGCTTCACCATCGGTTTCGATCTCTCCTCGGCTTCCGGCCTCGAGCTCGCCTTCGACGAGCGCGCGCAAGCCGAGCGGCTCTCCTATCTCTTCGGCACCGAGCATTACGAGATGGTGCTCAAGGCCGGCGATATGGAGCGTTGTCTCGCCGACGTCATCTGGCATATGGAGGAGCCGCGCGTCGGCCAGAGCTATCCGAACTACTACGCCGCGAAACTTGCCGGCAAATTCGGCAAGGTCGTACTGTCCGGCACCGGCGGCGACGAGCTCTTCGGGGGCTATCCGTGGCGCTATTACCGGGCCGCGGTGAATGTCGATTTCGACGACTACGTCTCGAAATACTACGCCTTCTGGCAGCGACTTCTTCCGGTGGAGGCTGCGGAGCGGGTCTTTGCACCTCTCGGCGTGGAGGGGCGCGTCGACACCGAGGCCCTGTTCCGACAGGTCTTCGTCAGCCACGAGCAGGAGCTGAGCCGGCCCGAGGACTACATCAACCACTCCCTCTATTTCGAGGCCAAGACCTTTCTGCACGGCCTCCTCGTGGTCGAGGACAAGCTCAGCATGGCGCATTCGCTCGAGACGCGGGTGCCCTTTCTCGACAACGATCTCGTCGATTTCGCGCAAGCCGTGCCGATCCGGTTCAAGCTCGGCAATCTCGGCGAGGTCGTCCGCTTCAACGAGAACGAGCCGGGATCGAAGACCGCCAAGTATTTCGAGAAGACCCGCGATGGAAAGCTCATCCTGCGCGAAGCCATGCGCCGCCACATTCCGGCCGAGTATACGGGTGCCATCAAGCAAGGCTTCTCGGCACCTGATGCGAGCTGGTACAGGGGCGAGAGCATCGATTACGTGCGCGAGAAGCTGCTGCTGCGCCAGGCCCGCATCTACGATTTCGTCGACCGTGACGTGATCCGCGGCCTTGTGAGCGAGCATCTCGAGGGGCGGCAGAACCGGCGGCTTCTCATCTGGTCGCTGCTCTGTCTTGAGCAGTGGTGCGCTCAATTCCTCGACGGCGCGGGCGGCTCCCCGGCCAAGGGGCTGGCTTCCCGGGGAGAGCGGGCCGCGCCGGCCATCCCCGCCGTAAGCTGGCCTTAACTCTCGGCGCGGACTATATTCCCCGCCATGAGTGTTCAGAGCAAATTGCGGACCCTATCGAAGCTCGTCGCGCGCCGGCCGCGAGGCTGGCAGTCGCTCGTGTACAACACGGCGATGGCGCGGGCGCGTCGTGTCGGGCCGCTGATGCGCCCGGTGCACGTCTCGATCGAGCCGACTAATGCCTGCAATGCCCGTTGCCCGATTTGCGAGACCGGGAATCAATCGATGGAGCGGCGCACCGGCATGCTCGACTTCACCGCCTATAAGCGCCTCATCGACGATATCTGGCCGACGACCGCGAACCTGCTCTTCTATTACATGGGCGAGCCATTCCTGAACCGGCACGCCTACGACATGATTCGCTACGCCCGGGAGCGTGGCATCGCCGTCGAGACCTGCACCAATGGCGACCTCGTCGACGCCAAGGGCGTCATCTATTCGGATATCAACAAGATCAGCTTTCAGATCGGCGGGATGGACAACAAGACGCATCAGATTTACCGGGTGCGCAGCGACCTCGCCAAGGTGCGCAAGAATCTCTATGCCCTGGTGGAGGAACGGCGGCGGCATCCGGAATCCAACGTGCAGATCGAAGTCGGTTTCATCGTGATGCGCCATAACGAGCATCAGGTGGGGGATTTCCTGCGCTGGACCGCAGAGCTCGGCGTCCAGGCCAACGTCATCGATCCCTGCGTGCGCAGCGTCCTCGAGGGCCATGCCTTCCTGCCGCGCGATCGGAAGTACTGGTTCTACGACGAGGAAGCCTTTGAGCGCGGCGTTCTCAAGCCCAAAGTTGTGCCCGACAACGAATGCGGCTGGATCTGGAACTCGATCCAGCTCAATTGGAACGGTGACGCGGTTCCCTGCTGCCGCGATCCGAACGGCCATCATGTCTTCGGCAATGTCTTCGAGAAGGGGCTTGGCGCCGTGTTCAACGGCGAGAAGGCGCGCGCCTTCCGCCGCCAAGTCCTGACGGCGCAGGGCGACATCGACATCTGCCGGCTCTGCTCGGGCTACGGCTTGCCGAATCCGCAAGCCGTGCTGCCGGTGCGCATCGCTGCGCGCGCAACGGCGCCGGCTCGTGCCGCCGAGTGACTCGGCGGCGCACCCCACTGAAAGCCGGTCCGAGCTATCGCCCGCCGCGCAGGAGCGCCACGATCTTTTCCGCCGCCTCGCCATCGCCGTAATCGGGGATCTCGCGACGGGGGGCGTAATCCGCAACCGTCCAGAGGCGGTTCCAGCCGGCTTCGACCGTCTCCACCCATTCCGTCTCGTTGCGCAAGGTGACGCAAGGCCTGCGATGGAAATAGGCTTCCTTTTGAAGCCCGCCGGAATCTGTGAAGACAGCGCGCGCGCCATCCAAAAGACATGCCATGTCGAGATAACCCACGGGGGGGCAGATTCGGAGCCCGGTCAGGCCGATGCCGGCGCGTGCCGCCGCCTCTCGTGTCCGCGGGTGGAGCGGCAGTATCACCGGCGCCTTCGCCGCACGCTCCTGGAGCCAGGCGACGATACGGGCGAGCTGGGCCGGCTCATCGGTATTCTCCGCGCGGTGGACCGTCGCAAGGTAATAGCCGTTCGGCTGCACCCCGAGCCTCTCGATGATCTTCGATCGTGTCCGCGCTTGTTCGCGCGCGTGGAGCGTCGCGTCATACATGACGTCGCCGACGTGATGCACGCCTCGAACGATTCCCTCCCGCGCGAGATTCGCGAGCGCCGCTTGTGTCGGGCAAAGCAGCAGGGTGCTGACATGATCGGCAGCGACGCGGTTGATCTCCTCGGGCATGCGCCGGTTGAAGGAGCGCAGGCCCGCCTCGACGTGGGCGACCGGGATGTTCAGCTTGGCGGCGGCAAGAGCCGCGGCCAGGGTCGAATTGGTATCGCCATAGACGATCGTCCAAGCCGGGTGTTCGGCCGCGAGGACAGCCTCGACTGCGATCATCATGCGGCCCGTCATCTCGCCATGCCCGCCGCCATGGACCCCGAGATGGCGGCGCGGCGCGGGTATTGCCAGCTCCTCGAAGAAGATATCCGACATGTCCGGATCGAAATGCTGGCCGGTATGGACGATGATCTCCGCCATATCGGGCGCCTTCGCCAAGGCGCGGCTGACGGCCGCGGCCTTGATGAATTGCGGTCGCGCGCCGACGACGCTGACGATCTTCATCGGCCTAGCGCTACCGCTGCGCTCTCGCGAGCCCTCTCTGCGAGCAGCTGGCGATAGAGGGCCAGTTCGCGTTGCTTGGCCTGCTCCGGGGCATAGTCGCGCTCAAAACGTGCCTTGAGCGCGCCGCCGAGCGAAGCGGCCGCGTCCGGATCGCCGAGCAGGGTTTCGATCGCCCGCCGCCATTCGAGCGGCTCCGATGGCTCGACCAGCATACCACTCCTTCCGTGCTCGACCAGCTCGGCGTGCCATTCCACCCGGCTGGTAATGACCGGCTTGCCGAGGCTCGCCGCTTCGAGGAGCACGAATCCCGACATGGGCACGAGGACGAAGGCGGCCTGCCGAAGCAGGGCGTGGATGACGGGCCGCTCTTGCCAGCCAAGGAAGCGGATATCCGCGCGGCCGGCGAAGCGTCTCTCACCTTCAAGACGCAGGGGGCCATCACCACAGAAGACAAAGGCGAACGGCCTTGCTGGGGCAGGCCGCCATCCCTCGAGCGCATCGTAGAGCTTGTCGGTGAATTTGTAGCGATTGAGAAAGCCGATGATGGGAACCAAAGCGGCATCGGAAGGGAGTCCGACGCGTGCGAGGGTCGCGATATCGTCTGCGGGCTGCGCAGGAATGCGCTCGATCTGCCAGGGAATGACGACGCCTTTGGCGGTGGCGCGGCGGGCGCCAATAATGCGGGCGACGTAATCGAGGGTGAAGCGGTTTGGCACGATGATGCGGTCGCAAAGCCGCAGGACCAGGGCCTCCATGCCGAAGGAGATCATGCGGCTGTTGAAGTTGTAGCGCCCCTCCATGGCTTGGGAGATGCGGTTATCGCCGCCGAGCGAGACCACGACGGGCAAGCCCAAGAGCTTGGCGCCGATGCAGCCGAGCAGGCTGCCCAGATAGGGAAGCCGTCCGCGAACGATGGTGGCCCGGAAGCGACGCAGCGCCCTCACGACACGGCCCAGCGCGGCGATGAAGAAAATTGGATTTATGCTGTAATATCTGTAGGATACAAGTTCGATGCGGTAGTCGCCGAAATGCCCGGAGAAGGCGAGGTCCTTCTCGTGGGGCGTGAAGTGGATGACCTTTCGGTACGCCTTGTTGGGATTGTAGGTTTCGCCCACCGTCGAGAGATTTCCCTTGGCCGCCAGCGCATGCAGGCTCGAATCCATGAAATTCGCCACGACGATATCGGGTTCAGCGGCTTTCATAAGCTCCCCGTGAAATTCGGCTCCTTCTAGGTTATGACAATCGGCCTGTCCAGCCGGCGCGGATGTGGCGGTCGAGAGTTCCGGTCTGCGTCCCGCGTCGTGCGCGCGGCACCTCAGCCTCCAGCGGTGTTTCGCCTCGAATGTTTGCGGCTTCCTCCTCTAGCTTCTTCATCTTGCGGCTTCCGCAGGCGCGCGATGCGCCGCGCGTCGGCGTCTATCGCTTTCGCGGTGCCGGCGGTGCGGTCGCATGGCCCATGCGGGATGGCGCCAACCTCGGCCTGGCGGGTGCCTGGAACCTGCTCTTCCGCCTGGGCTTTCTGCCGCAGGTCGTTGCGCTAGAAGGCCTCCCGCGCCCGAGGCGGGGCGACGTGTTGGTGGTCCCTGCACAACCGGGAAATGATCTCCCGATCGGGTCGCTGCAGGAATGGCACGCCGCCGGCGGGATGATCCTCGCGAGTGGCGCTACCGAAGCGTGGAGCGGCTTATTGGGGGCCTCGCTGCGCGTCGTGCGCGCCGGCTATCCCTACGCCGCTTTGGCGGCGGGAGGGGTTGAGAAGGTGCCGCAAGTCGTCGCTCCGCCTGGATGGCCGTTTCTCGCGGGCGAGGCCGGGCGCGCGACGGCGCTCGGATATCTGCTGGCGCTGCGCGGTGAGCGACAGACGCCACAGCGAGCACTGATCACGCCGCTCACGGACGCACCGGCCGTTCTGCGCCATGACGGCATCGTCTATCTAAACGGCGATCCCTTCGCCGCTTACCAGGCCTGGTTGCAAGGCCAGGAGGATCTCGGGCCCTGGCTCAACTGGCGGCACCGTCTCTTCTGGCTCGACGAGCAGGCGGCGTTTCTGGGGCGGCTGCTCAGGCGCGCCGAGGTCGTCGAGCGCCTGCCGGGTCCTGGCATTCCGAGCCTCGCAGAGACGACCATCGTGCTCCGTCACGATCTCGATGCCTCGCGCGACACGGCCTATCTCGAGGCCGAAGTGGCGGCAGGGATTCCCGCCGTGCACGCCATTCTCCACGACGAGAACACGGACTTCTGGCTAAAGGCCTTGGCGCGTCACGACGATCACGAGACCGCGCTCCACTACCACACCAACACCGAGCCCGCCCGATGGCGGCGCCGCGTTCCCTTCCTGCGACGGAGTTCAAGCCGCAGCGGCCCGGCTCATCGGCGATTGGTTGGGCGCGGCCTCGCGCGCCAAGTCGAATGGGCGCACGACCGCGGCATCGGGGTGGCGACGCTGCATCGGCATTGGAGCTATATCCTCTATCCTGAATTGGTCGACGCGCTCGATGCCGTCTATCGCACGCTGCCGGACGTCACGGGTAGCAGCAGCTTCTTTCGCGGCCAGGTGCTCCGCTGGGGCGCGCGCGATGCTGGGGAAAGCGTCGGCTCTTTCCCCGATGCGCAATTCCCAAGCTGGCTTCCTTTTCGGCTCGCGCATGCAGGGGACGATGGCCGCATGCTTGCGGGTTGGGAATCCACCTCGGTGATGGAAATCGAGCCGGACCTCCTCGAGCAAATGCTCGATCATCACATTCCCGAGCTGGCTCAGCGTGTCTTTACCCTTTGCTTCCATCCCGCCCATGCGCGGCGCCCGACCTTCACGCCCCAGGGATCGCTCGCCGATTTCCGGCGCATTCTCGGCATCATCCGCGCACGAAGCCTGCCTTGCCTCACCTTGGCCGAAGTCTATCGCCGCTTTTCGGCCGCGGCCCAACAGCAGGGTGGAGCGCCTTGAAGAAGCCCACACTCCTCGACCGCGCCGTGATGGCGTCCTTGCGGCGCTTCTTCGACGAGCGCGCAATGTCCGCGAACCTGGCGATCAGGAACGGCTACGGCGCGGTCGAGGATAGCGAGCTCGTATCTTTTTACGATGACCTCTATCGGGACCTCGATCGCCACCTGCAAGCTGGTCCCGGACAACGGGTGCTCGATGTCGGTTGCGGCACTGGGGAAATCTTGAGCCGGCTTGCAGCCTCGAGCGGCCAGGCGATTGGAATCGACATCGCCCCCAACATGGTTCGGGCGGCACGCGAGAGGGGTCTCGACGCCCGGATCTATGACGGCGCGCGGTTTCCTTTTCCCGACGCCGCATTCGACCGCGTGCTAATGAATTTCGTTCTGATCAACGTGCCCCAAGCGACGCTCGCGCAGCGCCTCATCGAGGAGGCGCTCCGGGTCCTGGCGCCCGGAGGGCGGCTTCTCGTCGGCACGAATCCGAAGCCGTCGCAGAATTCGTTTGCCGTCGTGCGGGATCTCGGCCCGTATCGGCGCCTGAGGGAGTTGATCTCCATGCGCCTGCGCTCCCGCGATTTCTGGGTCGTCTGTTACGACTACGCCTTCTTCATGGCGTTCTTTGAGCGATGCGCGCTCTCAGCCGTCCACGTGGTGGGCGCTGCGGTCGGGCATCCGTCGATGAAGGGAAAATTCCACGTTCTGATGTGCAAATGAGGGCGGGCACTCAGTGCGCACCAGCCCGTAAAGGTCGGCTGTGACTCTCAGCTTCGTCCCGTTCGAGAAGGAAGATCCTCGGGCCTGGTCCGCCTTCGTCGATTCGTGCGACGAGGCCTGGTTACCGCATCGCCCGGAATTCCTCGCCGCATCCCCGGAAGACTGCTCCTTCTCGTTGCGCCGGAATGGCGAGCTTATCGGCGTTTGCGCTCTGGCGCGCCAGAGGCAGGGCCGCGCCGCCGCCGTGCTCTACGGGGCGGGACTCGCCCTGGCATCGACGGTCGCATTCCACGATATCGTCGACGATTTCCGTGCGGAACTCCACGCGCTCGTCGCGCGCCAGGGGGCGCTTGCGGTGCAATTCAATCAGCCGCCCTTGTCGCCTGCTTTGGCGGGGCGTCGTTATGCCGATTCAATTCTGATGGAGCTCGGTTTCTCGTGCGGCCTCCGGTGGGGCTTCAATCTCGATTACGTCACGGGGTTCCATACGGTCATCGAGCTTTCCCATGAGATGGGCGCCATCCTCAAGGGGTTCACCAAAGGGAACCGCGCCTGTGTCGCGCGCTGCCGTCGCCTCGCGGCAACGGCCGAATTCAGCGATGCGGCGCGCTTTTCCGATGGACATTGGGATGCCTTCGTCAATATTCATCGGGCGACTTATGCACGAACGGGTGCTGCTGCCTTCTCCGAGGAGCATCTCGCGCGGCTCAAGCGGCACGCCCAGGCGGGCTTCATCGCCTTGGCGGCCTTAAGGCTCGACGGGGAGCTCGTCGCGGCCATCCTTCTCGAGACGTATAAGGGCGGGGCGAATTACCTCGCGGGCGGCTGTCGCGACGACGCCCAGAAGCTCGGTGCCATGGTTTATCTGCACTTTCTCGCTATGGAGAGAATGAAGCTCGCCGGCTACCGTTATTATTGTATGGGGCCGTCGTTCCCGGCACTCCGAGGCACCAAGATGGGTGCCATCGGTGACTTCAAGCGCCGATTCGGCGGCGCCAAATGGGATATCCTCGCCGGCGAGCTGGTCACGGACCGACGGTTGTATTGGCGGCGGATCCTACTGCCTCGGGCGGTCAAATTCATTGGCGCTCGAGGATTTCTGCCGTCGGGCTTGGCGCGGATGTGGAATCGCCTTCGCAACCGGGGCGCGGCGTGATACGAGGCGCGCGATGATTCGATACTCCCGGCAGGCGTAACGAGAAGATCGGCGTTCATGCTCCAAGCTTTAGCGGAATAAGGCGATGGCCTCTCGCGCTACGAGCTTCGGCGTTAGGCTCGCCCGCGATCTTTGGCAGAAGCTGGGCTGGCGCCTGGGCTTGTTTCTCGTCCTCGCCGTCCTCGGCGGTTTGACGGATGGCATAGCCATGGCGCTGCTCTTCCCCTTGGTGGGTGCCCTCGGCATCGGGGGTGCGGAAAACAACGCCGTGAGCGCGGCGGCGGCGAGGCTTTTCGCGTTCCTTGGGATGCCGAACAGCCTCCTTTCCGTTGGGGCCGTGCTGATCGTTGCCTTCGTTCTTCAGAGTGCCCTGGCGCTTGCGGCGGGGTGGCTCGCCGCGGCGCTCAGCGCGGATTACGTCGTCGCCTGGCGCCTCAGCCTGCTCCGGCGGCTCATGGATGCCGGCTGGCCCTTTTATCTCAACAAGCGGGCTGGCGAGCTGCAGAGCCGGCTCTTCAACGACTGCCAATGGCTTGGCTTGGCTTTCTTCACCGCGACCCAGATGCTGTCTACGGCACTCGTCGCCGTCATCTATGTCGTTCTGGCCTTGCTGGCGTCTTGGCAGATCACGCTCGCGCTGACTGCGATCGCGCTCGTCATCATCGGTCTGACGCATCCGATCATCCGTCGCGGCGAAAACCTCGGGAACCGCATCACGGCGAAGAATGCGGAGTTCAATTCGCTGTCAAACGAGATCTTCAACGGCATGAAGGCCGTGAAGGCCACGGCTTCGGAGGACTTCGTTACGGGGCAGTTCAGCGAGCTTTTCGGCGCGCTGCGGAAACTCTATTTCTGGACGAACTTCAATGTCAGCCTTCTCAAGGCGAGCTTCGAGACGGTCTCGATCATCGCTCTCGTCGCCATGCTCATTGTCACCGTCGAATACTTCCATGTCGATTTCTCGACGATCATGGTAGTGCTTGCGCTCTTCGTCCGGCTCTATCCGCGAATCGGCACGTTTCAGCAGAATTTGCAGTCGACGGTCTTCTATACGGGCAGCCTGCGTGCGCTCGATGCGGCAGTCGAAGAGAGCGCCGCGGCACAAGAGCAGGATCCTGGTCACGACGTGCCGGCGCGCGTCCTCCGCGAGGGGCAAAATCTCGTATTGCGCGACGTCATCGCGGGGTATGGCGGAACGCCCGTTCTCGACGGCCTCACCCTCGAGATTCCCGCGGGGGCGACGGTCGGCATCGTTGGCGCCTCGGGCGCCGGCAAGACCACCTTGCTCGACTGCCTGTTGCGCTTGATCGAGCCAAGCGCCGGCGCCGTCCTCGTCGATGGCGAGCCGCTTCAAGCCTTGTCGCTACGGAATTGGCGCCGCTCGGTCGGCTATGTCGCGCAGGATACCGTGCTCTTCAACGCCTCGATCCGCGACAATATCGCTTGGGGCAACGACGACTATGATGAAACCGCCATCATCGAAGCGGCGCGCCGTGCGCACGCCCACGGCTTCATCATGGAGACGGCGCAGGGCTATGAGACGGTCATTGGCGATCGCGGCGTCCGCCTGTCGGGCGGTCAGCGGCAGCGTCTCGGCCTCGCTCGCGCCCTTCTCGGCCGAAAGTCGCTTCTGATCCTCGACGAGGCCACGAGCGCCCTCGATTCAGACGCCGAGGCGAAAGTGATGGAGGCGGTGCGCGCGCTCCATGGCAGCCTGACCATCATCATCGTCGCCCATCGCCTGTCCACGGTCCGCTACGCCGACCGCATCCATGTGCTCGATGCAGGCCGGGTCATCGAATCCGGCACTTGGGCCGAGCTCCTCGCTCATGACGGGGCCTTCGCGCGGCTGTGGGCGATGCAAAGCGACCATCCGGCGCCATGATCACCGGCGCCGCTCCGCTATGGCAGGCCGTGGCGTGGCTGCCGCTCGCCCTCGCTCTCTTTTCATTGGGCCGGCTTGCGCCCATCTGGCGATTCCGCCACCAGGGATGCGACGCCTATTTCTTCCTGCAATGCGCCGAGGCCTTCCGGCGCGACCGGCGCGTCCCCATCGAGCTTTCCGGCCTCTATCTCCTCGAGCCACGGGAGCAGTGGTATCCGCCGCTCTTCCCGGTACTCCTCGGCGTGCTGCCGGAGCGCTGGGTGGCGCGCGGTTATTGGGCGCTCAACACCATCGTCGATATGGCGATTGCGGCCGCGCTTTTCATATGGGTTGCGGAGACGGCGGATTTCGCACGCGCCTGGGCTGCGCTTCTCCTCTATGCCACCGACGCGAATTTCGTGAGCGAGTATCGCGGCCTGACCTCGCGGCCTTTATCCGCGGTGCTCTACGGCATCTTCGTGATCGCTGCGGCGCTTGCCGCCCTTCAGGGCATGACTTGGCTTATCGTCGCGGCAATCGCCGGGATGCTGGTGATCTATACCCATAAGCTCACGACTCAGCTCCTGTGGTTCGCGGTGCCGTTCCTGACAGCGCTACGCGGCGAATGGGTCTGGCTGGCGGCGCTTGCAGGAGCCTATCTTCTTGCGCTCGCCGTCAAGCCGAGCCTCTTCGTCAAGGTGCAACGCGCCCATTGGGACATCGTGGCCTTCTGGCATCGCAACTGGAATCTGCTCGGCGCGCATCAAATCCGCAATTCGCCGGTCTATGGCCGTGAGGCGGCGCATGCCGGGTTCCATCGTGGCGACGGGCCGCGGATCCTTGTCGTGCATGGCAAGCGGCTTTTCCTTCAGAATCCCTGGGTGCTGATGTTGCTCCCGGCAGCGCTGCAGAGCCGCTGGGCCCCGCTTGACCTCCTCTTCGTCCAACTGACCGCGGCAACTTACCTGTGGGCGGCCGCGACGCTGCTGATCCCTTGGCTGCGCTCTCTCGGCGAAGGAACCAAATACGTCAAATATGCGACCCCTTTCACACTTGCGCTTGCCATGCGGAGCATCGCCGATGGAAGCCTCCTGGCTTGGGCCATCGGCGCTCTGTGCCTCGGCCTTCACCTTTACCATTACCAGCGCATCTGCCGGGAATTGTCGCAGGTCCGCCAGGAGAGCGGCAGCCTCAACCCGAGCCTGCAAGCGATGATCGAGCGCTTCCGGAAAGATGCCGCCGCGCGCATCCTGTGCCTGCCGGCCCAGCTTGCCGATCTGATCGCCTATGCCTCCCGCCGGCCGGTGCTGTGGGGCACCCATGGCTACGGATTCAAGCAGGTCGAGTCGTTTTTCCCGGTGCTTCGGCAGCCTGTGGAAGCGCTCATGCGCGCGCATGGTTTGACTTATCTGCTCGTCGACTCGCGATACGTGGAGCCCGGGGAGCTGCGCCTCCCGAGGCAATTCACGCTGGTCCTGGTCAGCGAAAGCTATCGCTTGTTCGCCTGGAGCGAGGCGAGGGAAGACTGAATGCGCTCCATTTTCTACGTGATCGGGACCCTCGATATCGGCGGCGCCGAGCGCCACCTGGCGCAGCTCGCGCGATATCTCGCCCCGCAGCGATGGCACCCCACGATTGCATGTCTGAGCGGGCGGGGCGCCTTGATCCCCGAGCTTCGGCAGAGCGGTATCGAAATTCTCGAAGCACCCTGCGCCGGCTGGGCGGGGCGCGCGCCGCGCTTTCTTTTTCGCCCGCTGCGGTTGCTCATCGTCTCGCTCTGGCTCCTGCGCGTATTGCGGCAGCGGCGTCCCGATGTCGTGCATTTCTTCCTGCCGGCGTCCTATCTCATCGGCGCGCCCTGCGCGCTTCTGGCCGGCTGCCGCCGACTCGTCATGAGCCGCCGCAGCTTGAATTTTTATCAGAGGCGACGTTGGGGTACCGCGCGGCTGGAGCGGTGGCTGCATGGGCGCATGGTGGCCGTTCTCGGCAACAGCGAGGCGGTCGTGCGGGACTTGCGCGCCGAGGGCGTTCCAGCCGCTCGCCTGCGGATGATTTCGAACGGCGTCGATCTCGCGCGCTTCTCCGCCCTGCCCGATAGAGCCGCGGCGCGCCGCAAGCTCGGCATCGCCGACTCGTGCTTCGTCATGGTCATCGTCGCCAATCTTATTCCCTATAAGGGCCACAGGGATTTGCTCGCGGCCCTTGGCATTGTCGGCGGCCGTTTGCCGCAGCCTTGGCGTCTTCTCTGCGTCGGCCGCGATGATGGGATCGGCGATGCCTTGCGCGCCGAAGCGGCGCGCTATGGGATCGGGGGCAATATCGCCTGGCTCGGGGTGCGGGAGGATGTCCCCGAGCTGCTCGCCGCCGCCAATTTGGCGCTGCTCTGCTCGCACGAGGAGGGCTTTTCCAACGCCGTGCTCGAAGCCATGGCGGCGGGGCTGCCCGTGGTCGCAACGGATGTCGGCGGCAACCGCGAGGCGGTGATCGACGGTGTGACCGGCATCATCGTGCCGCCGCACGATCCCGGTCGCCTCGGCGAGGCCATTCTCGAGATTGCCCATGCGGGCGAGCAGGCTTGCGCGATGGGGCGCGCCGGTCGTGCACGAATCGCCGAGCATTTCGCGATCGAGTCCGCCTTCCAGCGCTACGAGGCGCTCTATGAGGAGCTCCTGGACGGCGACGGGGCGCGGCTTGGCTAGGCCGGATCCTCGATCAGGCGCTCGGGGCCGGCGAGACGATAGCGCCGCCCCTCGCGCGGGCAGACGAGATCGGGGCCAAGCCGCTCGCCGGCATGACTCATCCAGCCGATGCGCCGCGCCGGCGTGCCCACGACGAGGGCGTGGGCCGGCACGTCGCGCGTGACGACGGCACCCGCCCCGACGAAGGCGTATTCGCCGATCGTGACGCCGCAGATGATCGTGCAATTGGCGCCTAGGGTGGCGCCGCGCCTCACCACGGTATCTTTGTATTCGTCCTTGCGCGAGACCTCGGCGCGCGGATTGAGCACATTGGTGAAGACCATGCTGGGGCCGCAGAAGACGCCGTCCTCCAGCGTCACGTTGTCATAGACCGAGACATTGTTCTGGATGCGCACATTGTTGCCGATCTTGACCTTGTTTCCGACGAAGACGTTTTGTCCCAGGGAGCAACCCGACCCGATCTCCGCGCCGGCGCAAACGTGAACCCAATGCCAGATGCGCGTGCCGCGCCCGATGCGGGCACCCGCGTCGACGATCGCGGTCTCGTGAACGAAGCTGTCGTCGACGGTACTCATGATTGGGTTTCGACGCGGAGGCAGAAGGGATGATAGTCGCCCTTGCGGCCGACGGGCGCGCTCGTACGGATCGTATAGACGGTCTCAATGCTCGGCCGCGCCTCGGCAATGCCGAAGCCGCCGCCACGGAGGATGTCGGCGTAGCTCTCGGTGTGCAGGTCGGTGAAGCCGTCGCTGAACTCCACCTCCTCGCCGTCGACGGTGATCGAGCGATAGGTCCGCTTGCCGGTCCGCAGCCGCTCCGCGGGTAGGTGGGCGGCGTTGATCGAGAGGAACCAGCGCACGCGCGCCTGCCTGAACTCGAGCAGGCCCGCCGCCGCGTCCGGCCGATGGATGTGGACGACGCTGCCGGTCGCGGGGCCGAACACCCAGCCAAGCATGTCGAAAAAGTGGACGCCGATATTGGTGGCAATACCCCCCGATTTCTGCGTCTCTCCCTTCCAGCTCGTGAAGTACCAGTGCCCGCGCGCGGTCAGGTAGGTGAGGTCGACGTCGAAGACGCGGCTCTTCGCCGCGGCGATGCGCTCGCGCAGGGCGCGGATCGAGGGGTGCAGCCGCAGCTGGAGGATGTTGTAGATGCGCTTGTCGCTCTCTTTCTCGATCTCCGCGAGCGCCTCGAGGTTCCAGGGGTTCAGCACCAGCGGCTTCTCGCAGATCGCGTGGGCATGGCTGCGCAGGGCAAAGCGGATATGGGCATCGTGCAGGTAGTTGGGCGAGCAGATGGCGACATAGTCGATCGCCGCGCCGCGCCGGCGGCGCTTGTCGATGTGGCGGTCGAAACGCTCGAACTCGGTGAAGAAATCGGCATCGGGAAAATAGCTGTCGATGATGCCGACGCTGTCATTGGGGTCGAGCGCGGCAATCAGGGCGTTGCCGGTCTCCTTGATCGCCTTCATGTGGCGCGGGGCGACATAGCCGGCCGCGCCGATCAGAGCGAAATTCTTCATCACGTCCTTGACCAGGCGAGCGCCGTTCCGCCCTGTTTTCGGCGCCGTCGAGGCGGCCGATGGTTAATCGGCCGGAGCGGAATCCCCAAGGGCCGGCTCCGTGCCGTCCGGCGGATTTAACGGTTTCCCAGCCCATATTCAACACCGCGCTAGGCGGCGACCCGGCGCCCTCTTCCGGCGGGCCGCGCTGGACGGGCCGGGGTCCCTCGGGCTACAAAGCGCCGTCCTATGCGCGAGCCGAGAGGGGGCGAAAGCGCCATGTGCGGCATTGCCGGCTTACTCGACCGACGAAAATCGCTCTCGGAAGATGCGTTGAAGGCCCGCGCGCGGGCCATGAACGACACCCTGAGCCATCGTGGCCCCGATGGCGACGGCTTCTGGGTCAGCGCCCCCGACGGCGTTGCCCTGGCCCATCGCCGCCTCGCCATCATCGATCTCTCGCCGGGCGGTGCCCAGCCGCAGATTTCCGGCGATGGACGCTTCGTCATCACCTATAACGGCGAGGTTTATAATTACCGCGCACTTCGCCGGGAGCTCGAGGAGGGCGGTCAGCGCTTCCATACCGAGTCCGATACCGAGGTCATGCTGGCGAGCTTCTCCCGCTGGGGGATCAAGGCGGCGGTCGAGCGTTTCATCGGCATGTTCGCTTTCGCTGTTTGGGACCGCCGGGAGCGCCTGCTCGTCCTGGTGCGTGACCGGCTCGGCATCAAGCCGATGTATTATGCCGACCTCGGCAGCCGCCTGCTCTTCGGCTCCGAGCTCAAGGCGTTGCGCGCCGACTCCACTTGGTCGCCGACCCTTGATCGCGACGCCACCGCCGGATATTTCCGGCATGGCTATGTGCCGAGCCCGCTCACCATCTACCGGGAAGCGAGGAAATTGCCGCCAGGCCATATGCTGACTGTGGCCGAGGGCAAGCCGCCGGTCGTGGAAATGTATTGGGATGCCCGCCAGATCGCGATCGAGGGCGCGCGGCGCGCGGCACTGGGATCAATGGAGCCCGCGGAGGCGGTGGAGGCCTTGGACCGGCTGCTGCGCGATGCGGTGAGTCTGCGGATGATCGCAGATGTGCCGCTGGGCGCCTTTCTCTCTGGAGGGATCGATTCTTCGACGGTGGTGGCCCTCATGCAGGCCCAGAGCAACCGTCCCGTCCGCACCTTCTCGATCGGCTTCCGCGAGGCGAGCCATAACGAGGCGGCGCATGCCAAGGCTGTCGCTGGCCATCTCCGCACCGATCACACCGAGCTCTATGTCGAGCCGACCCATGCGCGCGAGCTCATTCCGCGCCTGCCGGAATGGTATGACGAGCCTTTTGCCGATTCGTCGCAACTCCCCACCTATCTCGTGGCGGAAATGGCGCGCCAGCACGTGACTGTCGCCCTCTCCGGCGATGGCGGTGACGAGGTCTTCGCCGGCTATAGTCGCTACTTCTGGACGGCCCGCTTCTGGCGCAATATTTCACTGGCGCCGGCGCCGCTCCGCAAGCTGGTCGCACTGATCGCGCGACTGCCGTCGGCGGCCGCGTGGGATTGCCTGTTCGGCTGCCTGCCGGGCCGGCTGCGCATCGAGCGTGGCGGCGAGCGGATGCACAATCTTGCCACCATACTCGAAGGCCTGAGCCCCGATGCCGTCTATCGGCACCTGATCAGCCTGTGGAAGTCGCCGGAAGAGGTGGTCGTTAGCGGCCGCGAGCCCGAGAGCATCCTCTGGGATAGAGCATTAGCGCAGGAGGTGCCGGAGCTCATTCCACGGCTCGAGCTCATTGATCTCGTCACCTACCTGCCCGACGACATCCTCACCAAGGTCGACCGCGCCACCATGGCCGTGAGCCTCGAAGGGCGCGTGCCGCTCATCGATCATCGTGTCGTTGAGTTCGCAGCGACACTGCCCCTCGCCCTCAAGGTGCGAGACGGACAGGGGAAATGGCTGCTGCGGCAGGTGCTTTCCCGCTACGTCCCGGACGCCCTGGTCGACCGGCCGAAGATGGGGTTCGGCGTCCCGATCGGGGAATGGCTGCGCGGGCCCCTGCGGGCCTGGGCAGAGGAGTTGCTGGATCCGGCCAAGCTGCGCAGCGATGGGATCCTCCGCCCCGAGCCCATCACGCGGCTCTGGCAGGATCATCTGGCGGGTCGCCGCGACGGGCAGTATCCCCTCTGGGTCGTCCTCATGTTTCAAGCTTGGCGGCAGCGCTGGCCGACGCCGGTGTAGAGGCACGACGCCCGGTCCGCGCAAAGCCAAGAAGTTAGTTGCAACTGATTTTCAATCTTGGGAGCGCCGGCGGTCGTCCGTGTTCCGCAACTGAGTGCTCAACCGCCGATATAGCGCGTCGCGGTAATCGGACAGCCGCAGATCGGGCAAATCTCCGTCAGGGTGAGGAAGCTTCCCTTGGCGCCAGTTTCCTTGGCGAGCTTGGCATCCAACGTCGCGAGAATCTGCGCATGCAGAGCATCGCTCTTGCAGCGGTTGGCATAGGCGAGCCCGAGCCCGCTCTGCGGCGGGATCTTCTCGATCGAGAACGCCGCTGCCCGACGGGCGCCGCCGAAAAGCGCGAAGCCGCCGCCCAATGCTGCGGTGCTCAGCAAAAAACCGCGCCGATCCAACAGCCTGTGAGTGTGAGTCATCGAATCGCCCTTCCCACCTGCGCACTTCGAGGATCACCCAAGTTTAAATAGGACCCTGCCGTCAGGCAACAGCGACACAGCGACGCCGATTCGGGTTGATATCGCGTAAACTTGATGCTTTGAGACTTGAAGAAGCCTGCGTTCGAGTTCACCTAATCGGCGCGCCCTTTCACGTTCGTAGGGCGGTCTGAAAAATCGCGGCGGGATTCTGAATACCTGTTCACCTGCCGATTGCCCCGTCTCTCGTCCGAAGAGGTCCCCATGGTTATGGTTTCACGGAGCCGCGGATATCCGCGTCCCCGCAGTCTCCCCGGCTTTTCCGGCCTCTTCCGCTTCGGCCTGGCTCTGATGGTATTTGCCACGACGGCTGTGGCCGCTGCGGCCCAGGAGCCTGGCGGTGCCGGAGAGACTCAGATTCTGCGAGCGACATTGGAAAACGGGCTCCGGGTCATCCTCGTCCGCAATCGCTTGGCGCCGGTCGTGACGACAGGCGTCAATTATCTCGTCGGCGCCGACGAGACGCCCCCGGGCTTTCCCGGCATGGCGCATGCCCAGGAGCATATGATGTTTCGCGGCAGTCCGGGGCTTTCCGCCGAAGCGCTCGCCAATATCGGCGCCGTGATGGGGGGCCGCTTTGACGCCGATACGCGGCAAACGGTGACCCAGTATTTCTTCACGGTGCCTGCCGAAGACCTCGACGTGGCGCTCCATATCGAGGCTCTGCGCATGCGCGACGTCGACGACGCGCAAGCGGATTGGGAGAAGGAGCGCGGAGCTATCGAGCAGGAGGTGACCCAGGACCTCTCGAGCCCACGTTACGTGCTGCAGACCAGATTGCGCGAAGCACTCTTCGCCGGAACACCTTATGCTCATGACGCGCTTGGCACGATTGCCTCGTTCAACAAGACGACCGGGGCCATGCTCAAGACCTTCCATGAGAAATGGTATGCGCCGAACAACGCCGTGCTGATCGTGGTCGGCGATCTCGATCCCGCGGCGACGCTCGCCAAGGTGAAGACGCTGTTCGAGAGCATTCCGTCGAAGAAGCTTCCCGCTCGTCCCGAGGTTAAGCTCCAGCCCGTCAAGGCGCAGTCCCTCAGCCTTGCGAGCGATCTTTCCTATGGTCTGAGCGTGGTGGCCTTCCGCATGCCCGGCCTCGACAGCCCGGATTACGCCGCGATCGAGGTCCTCGCGGACGTGCTCTCGAGCCAGCGCGGCGAGCTCTATGGCCTGGTGCCCCAGGGCAAGGCGCTGAGCACCGACTTCTCCTTGGACTCCCTGCCCAAGGCGAGCCTCGGCTATGCCGTTGCCGCCTTTCCCGCCGGCGGCGATGCAAAAGCCGTTGCACAGGACGTGAGGGCGGCTCTCGCGGGCATCGCAAAGGCCGGCGTATCGGCCGATCTCGTCGAAGCAGCCAAGCGGCAGGAGCGGCGCGCCGCGGAATTCGCCAAGAACTCGATCTCGGGCCTCGCCGAGGTGTGGTCCGAGGCGGTTGCGGTCGATGGACTCCATTCGCCCGACGACGATCTCGCGCGCATCGACAAGGTGACCGTTGCGGATGTGAACCGGGTCGCGCGGCAATATCTCGATTTCTCCCACGCGGTCACCGCGGTGCTTCTGCCGCAGGGCTCGGGCAAGCCCGTCGCGTCCCAAGGCTTCGGCGGGCGCGAAAGCATCGCGCTTGCCGCCGCCAAGCCCGCGCCCTTGCCCGATTGGGCGCAGCAGGCGCTGGGCCGCCTGAGCGTTCCCGAGTCGACCTTGCATCCGATGGTCACCAAGCTCGAGAATGGCATCACCCTCATTGTGCAGCCGGAGGACGTGAGCGACACGGTGACCGTCGTCGGCCATGTCGAGAACCGGCCCGATCTCCAAGTGCCGAAAGGGAAAGAGGGCATGTCCCAGGTGCTCGACGAGCTCTTCTCCTATGGCAGCGAGAGCCTCGATCGCATCGCCTTCCAGCGCGCGCTCGACGAGATCGGCGCCGACGAGCAGGCCGGGACGGATTTCTCGCTGCACGTGCTTGCCGACGGCTTTGAGCGGGGTACGGCCCTTCTCGCCGATAACGAGCTCCATCCCGCCTTTCCCGCTCAGGCCTTCACGATCGTGCGGCAGCAGGTGGCGCAGTCCGTCGCCGGCCGTCTCAAGAGCCCGGGCTATCTTGCCTCGCGCGCGCTCCACGCCGCTATCTTCCCCGAAGGCGATCCCACATTGCGGCAGGCGCTGCCCGAGACCGTCGACAGCATCACGCTCGACGATCTGCGCGCCTATTACAAATCCGCCTTCCGCCCCGATCTCACCACCATCGTCGTGATGGGCAAGGTGACACCGGAGCAGGCGAAGTCTGTGATCGAGAAGTATTTCGGTGCCTGGCGCGCCGAAGGCCCCAAGCCCGCAACCGACCTTCCGGCCGTCCCTCTGAGCAAGGCCTCGACGGTGGCCGTGCCGGATGCCAGTCGCGTGCAGGACAAGGTGACGCTTGCCGAGACGATCGGCATCGATCGCGCCAATCCCGATTACTACGCGCTCAAGCTCGGCAACAACGTGCTGGGTGGCGCCTTCTATTCGACGCGTCTCTACCGCGACCTGCGGATGAACAACGGCCTTGTTTATTTCGTCGGCTCCTATTTTGCCGTCGGCAAGACGCGTGGCCTTTATCTTGTCGAATATGCCTGCGATCCGAAGAACGTCTCAAAGGTTCAGGCGATCGTCGCGCGCGAGCTCATGGACATGCGCAGCAAGCCCGTAAGCACCGACGAGCTTCAGCAGGCCAAGGCGATTCTGCTGCGCACGATCCCGCTCGACGAGGCGGATGTGGACGGCATCGCCCAGGGCTTTCTCGATCGCGTGCATTTGGGCCTGCCACTCGATGAGCCGCTGGTGGCGGCGCGGCATTACGTGGCGCTCGACGCCAACGCCGTGCGAGCCGCTTTCGCCAAATGGCTGCGGCCGGATGATCTCGCGCGCGTGAGCCAGGGGCCGATGCCACGTTAGGCCTGCCGCGGCTTGCCGGAGCCGGCGCGGCCCGCCATGATACGTCTCCCATCAGGCGGGCGAGGAGGCAGGCGTGGCGGGCGAGCTCGAAGGAAGGGTCGCCGTCGTCAGTGGCGGCGGGCGCGGCATCGGCAAGGCGATTGTCGAGATGCTCCATGGTCGGGGCGCCAGCGTGGTGATCGCCGATAATGGCGCCGGCATCGACGGCAATGGCGGCAGTCCGGCGGTTGCACGGGACTTGGCAACAGCGCTCGGCGCGCGCGCGGCGGCGTTCGGCGAAAGCGTCGCCAGCCCGTCCGCCGCCGCCGCGGCGATCGAGCTCGCTGTCAAGCGCTTCGGCGACATCGACATTCTGGTCAACAACGCCGCCATTCTCAGGGATGCCTTCATCTTCAAGGGAAATGCCGGTGACTGGGATGCCGTCATTCGCAACAATCTCTCGGCTGCCTATTACCTGATGGCCGCGGCGACGCCGCTCATGCGCGAGGCGGCCAAGGCCGGCCGCGGCGGCGAATGGGGGCGCATCGTGAACATCGTCTCGACGGCGGGCCTCTACGGCAATTACGGCCAGGCGAGCTATGGCAGCGCCAAGGGCGGGCTCGTGGCCCTCTCGCGCATCGCCGCCCTCGATCTTGCGCGGAACGGCATCACCAGCAACGCGGTCGCACCCTTTGCGGCGACGCGCGTGACGGAGATCATCAAGCCCGCGAATGACACCCAGGCGGCCTACAAGGCGCGAGCACTCAAGATCTCGCCCAAGCATGTCGCGACCTTCGTCGCCTATCTTTGCAGCCCGGCGGCCCAGAAGGTGACGGGGCAGCTCTTCGGTGTGCGCGGCCGCGAGATCTTCCTCTTCTCCCAGCCGAGGCCCGTCGCCCGGATCGTCAACGCGCATGGCGACTGGACGCCCGAGGCGCTGGCACAGGCGGCTGCCGAGGGATTCGCGGACAAGTACACACCGCTCTCGACCGATCTTGAGGCTTTCAACACGGAGCCGGTGGTATAGCGGAGAGGTTGCGAGGGATAGGCGCCTCGCCTCGAGATATGCCAGAATCGATGTGTAGGGCCGAAGCGGAGGAGATGGGATGGAAGTGGAACCCCAAAGGACCCCGGAGCGGGACGCCTATTACGCCCGCATCGGCCGGGACGATCTCGCGCCCCTGTGGCAGGTGCTGAAGGGGCTGGTGCCGAAGGAGCCGAGCGTCCGCGAGGTGCCCAAGCTCTGGCGCTACGACGCGATCCGACCGTTCATCATGGAGGCGGGGCGCCTGATTACCGCGAAGGAGGCGGAGCGGCGCGTCCTCGTGCTCGAGAATCCGGCGCTCAAGGGCGAATCCCGCATTACCTCGAGCCTCTATGCCGGGCTTCAGCTCATCCTTCCCGGCGAGGTCGCGCGCAGCCATCGCCATGCGGCCTCGGCGTTGCGCTTCATCATCGAGGGCAAGGGCGCCTATACGGCAGTCGATGGCGAGAAGACGATCATGTCGGAGGGCGACTTCGTCATTACCCCGCCCTGGACCTGGCACGACCACGGCAACGAGGGCGATAAGCCCATGGTGTGGATGGACGGGCTCGATGTGCCGCTCGTGAATTTCCTCAACACCGGCTTCATGGAGCCCTATCCCGAGGAGATGCAGCCGCTCAGGCGGTCCGAGGGCGATTCGCTCGCCCGCTACGGCCAGGGGCTCCTCCCCGACGGCTATGCGACGACGGGCAAGTGCTCGCCTGTCTTCAATTATCCCTATGCGCGCACGCGCGATGCGCTCGAGGCCATGCGCCACGCCGATGAATGGGATGCCTGTCACGGTCTCAAGCTACGCTACGTCAATCCGGTCAATGGCGATCATGCGATGCCGACGATCGGCACCTTCATGCAACTTCTGCCGCGCGGGTTCAGCGCCGTGCCCTATCGCTCCACCGACGGCACCGTCTTCGCCTGCGTCGAAGGGCGGGGGCGCACACGAATCGGCGAGATTGTTCTCGAATGGGGACCGCGCGATGTCTTCGTGGTGCCGAGCTGGCATTGGTACCGCCACGAGCCCGAGGAGGATGCGGTGCTGTTCAGCTTTTCCGATCGGCCCGTGCAGGAGAAGCTCGGCCTCTGGCGCGAGCAGCGCGGCAACCAAATGCCGCGCGCCTGATGATGCAGACTGCGGCGCTCGTGGCGCAGGCTCCCGCACTCGGCGCCGTTGCGCGCTTCGCCGAGCAGATCCGCCGGATTTCCTGGTTTGTCGCCGTGGGCGAGCCGCTCCTCGAGGCCGAGCTGGCCGACGCTCGCGCCTACCTCGCCGCTCTCGGCTTCGCCGAAGCCTCCGTCGCCGCGGTGACGAATTGGGCCGAAGCCGAGCGCTGCGTGCGCGATCTCCGGTGGGATCGTGGCTGGTGGGCTGCCGAGGAGGAGCTGCGCCGCGAGCTCCTCACCCATGTGCGCGGCGATGGCGCCGCCAAAGCGCTGATGGCGGCGCTCACCGGCGTGACCAGCGAGGCGACGGCGGTCCTCCTTGGCATGGCCTCGACGGCGGCCTTGCGCCGCGGCATTGCGCAGCAAGCGATCGACTCGGTTGCGGCTGGAGCGGCGACGCAGGCCTGCTATCAGGCGGCCCTGGCTCTTGCGGCAGCTGCGGGCGACGACCACCCCTTCGCGCTCAAGCTGCGCCTCTTCGTGGCGGGCCACTGGCCGCTCGGGCTCGTGGACGGCTGCTTTTACGTCTTTTGACAAGCCGCCCGATGACGCCCGATGACCTCCTTGCCTTCTGGTTCGGTGCCCCACCGGGGAGCCCAACCTACGGCCGATCACGGGAGATCTGGTTCGAGAAGGACGCCGCGTTCGATGCGGCGTGCCGAATGCAGATGGGCGCTGCCCATGAAGAGGCGGCAATGGGGCGGCTCGATCATTGGGCGGAAACGCCACGAGGCGCGCTCGCCCTTGTGCTCCTGCTCGATCAGGCGCCGCGCAATCTCTTCCGCGGCGATCCTCGCGCCTTCGCGACCGACGCGAAGGCGCGCGCCCTGGCCGATGCCGCTATTGCGCGCGGCTTCGATCGGGGATTGCTGCCGACGGAGCGGATGTTTCTTTATCTTCCCTTCGAGCACAGCGAAGCGCTCGCCGATCAGGAGCGCGCCCTCGAACTCTTTGCCGAGCTCAACACCTTGCCGGAGACCGCGGGGATTCTCGCCATTGTGCGCCGGCATCACGATATCATCGCCCGCTTCGGGCGCTTCCCTCATCGCAATGCGGTGCTCGGTCGCATCACCACGGCCGAGGAGGCCGCTTTCCTGCGTGAGCCCAATTCGTCCTTCTGACGCTGTCGGCCCTAGCGCATAGCGCGCACCCAGCAATCCTGCTGTCGTGCGCGAAGCGCCGCGCAGAAGCGCCGCGCTGCCGCCTCATCGGCAAAGGGTCCGATGAAGAGGCGGATATGCTGTGTGCCCTGGGCGTCTTCGATGTCCTCGACGCGCGGCCCGAAGCCGTGGAGGAGCTCAGGCAGCCGGTCACGCAAGGCTTCCCAACCGCGCGTCGCCTCGAAATAGGAGGGATAGGCGGCGAGCTGGACGGCATAGCTGCTCGCGCCAGGCGGCGGTGAGGCTGGCTGGCGCAGTGTCGAGTCCAAGGAGGCGGTCTTTCCCGCCGGACGCGCGGCTTGGCGGGACCCTTCGGACCTTGCCGGCACCTCGGCACGCGAGGGCGGCTCGGCAGGAGGGATGGCGGCAGCCTGCTCAGGGGGAGGCGGGACGAGCGTCACGGGCGCCAAAGGTGCCACCGGCTGCGCCTTGCGATAGGCGACGAGCTCGGTCCGCGCCACGGAAAGGAAGGATTCGCGCCGGGCCAACACGAAGGCGCCGATGGCGGGGGCGTAGTCGAAACGGTCCTGATACGCGTCGTGCCGGCACAGGATCTGCCAGGTGTCGAAGGTACCCGCGGCAACGGTGAGTCGGCGGCGTCCGCCAACGGCACAGCTTCGCTGCTCGACGGCAGGTGTCTTGCGGTTGCCCTGCTCGATCGTGACCGCATAGGCGACTTTCTTTCCGGGCGCCAAGGGAAAGAGCATCGCATCATCGGCGGAAAAATATCTCATGACCGGCGCACTGCCCGGCTTCGTGATCTCGCTGCGCGGCGGCTGGCTTGGGTCGTTCGTTGTCACCCAGGTCGCCCCCCAATCATCCATCCAGGTGACGAGACCTCCCTCCACGGAGGTCACCACGAGGGTGTCGTCCCTTCCGTTCTCCCGATAGGTGAAGCTGTCTCCGAGATGATAGGCGGGCGGAGGAGCGGTGGCCGGCTCGTCGGTCGCGCTCTCGGATGGCGCCGACGCGTCCGGGGCAGGTGGAGGTGCCGTCGTGGTGCAGCCTGCGAGTAGCGCAAGCGCAGTGCCGAGCAGTGCCGCGCATCGCTGGTGGCCTCGTCGGTCCCGGTCCGGCATGCTGTTGCTCCCCCTTCGACCCCGAGCCGTGCGCCGCCTTGGAGCAGCTTTCCATGCAACTCGGTGGTGAGCCCCCGCGCCGCGAGAATCACTGCGGGCCGAGATGGAGTCAATCGTTGTCTGTTGCGCTGCCGCTGGTTCTCCAGGCGAAGGCGCGGAAGTGGTCGGGGAGCCTGCCGTCGACGCAGGCGAGGCCCAGCCCGATCAGGGCCATGCCGGCGAAGGCGCGCGGCGCGACCGTCTCGCCGAGAGCCAGCCAGCCCAGAATGAGAGCGCTGACGGGAAGCAGCAGCGTCACCAGCATCAGGTTCGTCGCGCCCGCCGCAGCGAGGATGCGGAAATAAAGGATATAGGCAAGGGCTGTGCAGATAAGCGCGATCCCGAGAAAGGCGCCCCAAGCAGCGGTACTCGGCGCAGGGAAAGTCCAGGGTCGGTCGATCCAGGCAGCGAGCGGGATCAGCACGAGCGTGCTGGCGGTGATCTGGCCGGTCGCAACCTTGAGGGGAGCGAGCCCCTTGAAGCGCCGCCCATAGATGCCGGCAAAGGCGTAGCTCACTGCGGCAAGAAGGCAGGCGAGCTCGCCGATCAATCCGTCGCTGCCGAGGCCTCGCAAAGCATCCGGACCGATCAGCACGGCGACACCGAGGACGCCAAACAGCACGCCGGTCCCGCGCCCCCAGCTTAGCTTCTCGTCGGAGGTGAGGAGATGGGCGATGATCACCGCGAAAATCGGCGTGGTGGCGTTCAGGATCGAGGCGAGCCCGCTCGAGATTCGCGTCTCGCCCCAGGCGATGAGGGTGAAGGGGATCACGTTGTTGAGCAGCCCCATCACGAGAAAGGCGCCCCACTTACGAAGCGAGACCGGCATCGCCTCGCGCCGCAGCAGCAGAAAGACGTTGAGCGCGACCGCGGCGATGGCGACGCGGCCGAGGGAGACGGTCAGGGGCGGAACCTCGGCGACCAGCACCTTGTAGAAGAAGAACGAGCTGCCCCAGAGGCCCGACAGCACCAGGAGAAGCGCCCATTCGGCGCCGCCCATGCGCAGACCGAGGCCGTCCGTCCCGCGCGCTTGTGCCATGATCGCGTCATCCTCCAAGGCTGCTCGAGGCCCGGGATTGTCGCCGGCGATGTCGCGCGCCGCTATCCGAAGCTTGCCTTGGAACCAGGTGCCGCGTGTGCGAGCCGAGATTTTCTCGGGTCGCCGATATCGAGGAGCCGCACCCCCTCGTGCTCGAGCAGCCAGCGCTTGCGCTCGATGCCGCCGCCATAGCCGGTCAGCGCGCCGTCCGCCCCGATGACGCGATGACAGGGCACCACGATGCTGATGGGATTGCTGCCATTCGCCAAGCCGACCGCCCGGCTCGCCTTCGGCATGCCGAGGCGTGCCGCCAGTCGGCCGTAGCTCGTGGTCGTACCCGGAGGAATCTCGAGAAGCGCCGCCCAGACGCGGCGCTGAAAAGGCGTGCCGCCGCCGTCGAGCGCGATCCCGTCGAAAGCGTGCAGATCGCCGCGAAGATAGGCGCGGACCCGCGTGCTGATCCCAAGGGGATCCTTGGTCTGCACGACCTCGAACCCGCGATAGCGACGACGGAGCAGCGTGCCGAGGCGGTCCTCCTCGTCGTCGAAATCGAGCGCGCAGAGAGCGCGATCGTCGGTGGCGATCAAGATATCGCCGATCGGCGAGCCAATGCGATCGAGCTGCAGCACAGTCATGCGGCTTTCTCCTGTTGCAGGGTGGTCGCATCCTTCATCCAGAGATGCATGGCCGCATAGGCGCGCCAAGGCCGCCAAGCCTCGGCCATTGCCTGAAGCCGGGCGGGAGTCGGCCGGCCAGAGGACGTCGTCGCCGCGCGCAGCAAGCCGAGATCGGCGGCGGGAAAGGCATCGGGCTCGCGCAAGGCCCGCATGGCGATATATTGCGCCGTCCACGCGCCGATGCCCGGGAGCCGCTTCAGCTTCGCAATCGAGGCGTCAAGGCTCTCCGAGGCTTGGAGCAGGCCCGGCTCCTCGATCATGGCTGCGGCCAGGGAAGAGATCGCGGCAGCGCGGGGGCGAATCAGCCCGATTGCCGTGAGATCGGCTTGCGCCAGGGCCTCGGGCCGCGGAAAGACCACGTTGAGGCCGGGAACGCCGGCTGAGGCTGCGAGGCGCTCGCCGTGCTGCGCCGCCAACCGGCCGGCGAAGGTCGAGGCGGCGGCCACGCTGATCTGCTGCCCGAGAATGGCGCGGATCGCGAGCTCGAAGGCGTCCCAAGCCCCGGGGACGCGCAGGCCCGGCCTTGCCGCAACCAGAGACGCGAGTTGGGGGTCGCTAGAGAGATGGCTGTTGATCGCCGTCATATCGGCGTCGAGATCGAAGAGCCGCCGCAGCCGTCCGACAATGGTGGGCAGGGCCGTGACGCGCGAGCTTCTGATCGCGGCGAGAAGATAGGGGCGCCCGTCAGGTGCGGGTTGAATCTCGACGATGCCTCGTGCGCCGTCGAGTGCGATGGTACGCCGGTAACAGCCATTCGCCACCGTTTCGACGCCAGGGATCGCGCGGGCGGCAAGGAAGCCGATCATGGCCGGCCAATCATAGGGCGGCTCGAAGGGCAGCTTGAGCGTGATCCCGGACGCAGCGCTCTCGCCGCTCGTCGCAGTCGAGGCTCGGCGCAGAGCCGTCGGCGGCCGACCATAGGTGCGGCGCATTGTATCGTTGAACCGCCTGACACTGCCAAAGCCGGCCGCGAGCGCCACTTCGGCCATCGGCAGGGCCGTCTCGCCGAGGAGCTTCTTGGCGAAGAGAATCCGCTGCGCCTGGGCCACCATGATCGGTGATGCACCGAGATGCTGCTCGAAAAGGCGCCGAAGATGCCGGCTGCCGATGCCGAGCCGCGCGGCGAGCGCCTCGACATTGCCGTCGCCATCAAGCGCGCCTTCGACGATGAGCGTAAGGGCGCGGGAGACGGTGCTCGCAGTACCCCGCCAGCCGGCGAGCCCAGGTGCTACCTCCGGACGGCAGCGCAGGCAGGGACGGAAACCGAGGCGATGGGCGGCGGCGGCGCTGGGCAGGAAAAGGCAGTTCTCGAGCTTGGGCGTCCGCGCCGGGCAGATGGGGCGGCAATAGATGCGGGTGGTCAGGACGGCCGTATAGAAGCGGCCGTCAAAGCGGGGATCACGCGCCTTGAGCGCGCGATAACAGGCGTCTCGATCGAGATCCGTGCTGAGCATGGCCTCATTATGGCCAAACTCGCGCCGTTGTCTGGCCGTTTTCGGACGCGATTGCCCTCGCTCAGGCGGCCTGCGGACAGCCCTGGACTTTGACCTTGCGCTCGCTGCTGGCCGGGTATTTCGCCAGCTTGTCGGCCGGACGGATCGGACGCCGCACCAGCTCGCCGCCGCAATTTGGGCAGCGGTCGCCGAGCACATTCTCGGCACAGGACGCGCAGAAGGTGCACTCGAAAGAGCAGATCCGCGCATCCCTAGAATCAGGTGGGAGGTCCTTGTCGCGGCATTCGCAGTTCGGGCGCAATTGCAGCATGGCGTTCCCCCTTCTGACGGCGCCGCGGCGCCGTCTCTTGCTTGAGGCTCAGGCGGCGTCGGAGGTGAGGGCGCGGTTGCGATTGCGCCCGGCGATATGGTCGAGGAACCAGCGATAGGTCTCGGCGACGCCCTCGCGAAGCCCGATCCTCGCGTGCCATCCGAGCGCATTGATCTTGGAGACATCGCCGAGCTTGCGCGGCGTGCCATCGGGCTTCTCATGATCGAAGACGTAGCGTCCCTTGAAGCCGACGACCCCGGCGATGATCTCCGCCAGAGAGCGGATGCTGACCTCTTCGCCCGTCCCGATATTGACATGGCCTTCAGCCGAATAGTGCCGCAACAGGAAGACCAGCGCGTCAGCCAGGTCATCCACATGAAGGAATTCACGCAACGGCGTGCCTGTGCCCCAGACCTCAACGGTGCCGGCGCCCGCTTCTTTTGCCTCGTGGACGCGACGCATGAGGGCCGGCAATACATGGCCGCCGGAAAGGTCGAAATTGTCGAACGGCCCGTAGAGGTTGGTCGGCTGCGCCGAGATGAAGTCACAGCCATATTGGCGCCGATAGGCGTCGCACAGCTTGATGCCTGCGATCTTGGCGATGGCGTACCACTGGTTCGTCGGCTCGAGTGGGCCGGTCAACAGGTATTCCTCCTTCATCGGCTGAGGCGCCATGCGCGGGTAGATGCAGGTCGAGCCGAGGAAGAGCAGCTTCTTGACGCCGGTCCGGTACGCTCCGTGGATTAGGTTCGCCTCGATGGCGAGATTATCGTAGAGGAACTCCGCGGGCCGCGTGTCATTCGCGTGAATACCGCCGACCGTGGCCGCGGCGACGATCACGACATCGGGCCGCATTTCCGCGAGCCAGTCCTCGACTTCCGCTTGCCGGCGCAGATCCACGCGCTCGCGTCCCACCGTTAGGACGTCGCATTTCTCGCGCGCCAGTCGCCGCACCACGCCGGCTCCCACCATGCCACGATGCCCGGCGACGAAGATGCGCCGGCCTGCGAGCTCGAAAGTATCCGTTCGTTCGGCTGCCACGAAGCACACTCCGTTGAAAATCATGATGGCTGCGAGGCCACATCCTATACCGAATGCTACGGCGTCAGCCACAAGACTCCCGCGCCGGACCCCGCCTGTCACAGGCTGGTCACTGGCCTTGCTTTGCCCGGGTCAGGCCTAATTCTCCTGGCATGCGTTGCATCTGCGGCGGGGCTTTTAAGGAATTGCCACGGCATCCTCGTTTGGCGCGCGAGCCGGGCGAGGGGGAAAGATCGCGGGAGGGGTCGAGATGAACGGTGATATCAGCGGCGGTTGGCTCCTCCGCGAAGGGAAGCGCACCTTGCGCTCTGTCTGCCCGCAGCCACTCCTCAACTGGCGCGAAGCACAGTATTACGGAAAATACGGCGAGGTTGAGCTCCACATTCTGGAATATCTCTGCGCGCGCGGTCGGGACTCCATCGATGTCGGCGCCAATGAGGGCAGCTATATTCATTATCTGAAACGGTACTCGCGCTGCGTCTACGCATTCGAGCCCATTCCCGAGCTGGCCCAAGTCCTCGCGCGGAAATTCCGGCACGGCGTCATCGTCAACAATATCGCCCTATCGGACGCCGTCGGGACCGCCGTCCTGCGCATGCCCGTCGTCGACGGAGTCGTCGTGACCGGATGCTCCACGATCGCGCCACAGGCGTCCTTGGCCTATACGGAGCACCGGGAAATCCGCGTGCCGATGCAGCCTCTCGACCAGATCTATTCCGGCAATGCCGGCTTTATGAAGATCGACGTCGAAGGGCATGAGGGTGCCGTGCTCGAGGGGGCGCGCCGTACGCTTGCCCGATGCCACCCCAAGCTTCTGATCGAGATCGACGAGCGCCTCTCTCCAGGCGGAATTTCGCGGATCTCGCACCTCCTCGGTGACATGGATTACCGCGGGTTCTTTATTTTCAGACGCGAGTTGCTTCCGATCGGCCAGTTCGATCCGCAATCGATGCAGCGACCCGAGGATATTCCTGATTTGACCGCCGGCCTCAAGGCGCGCGAGCGCTTCGGCCGCTATGTCTACAACTTCCTGTTCTTCCCCATGAGCGAGCCGCATGAGACGCTCCGTAATATCCGCGAGCGGATCGCCCAGCTTTGAGCTTGAGAAACGTCGGATCTCGGATCGCGCCGCCCGAGGCGGGCGAAGAAATGCATCCGCGTCATCTCTCGCATGAATCGGCGGGAGACACAGCTTGATCACTGGTTCGCACTACCCGCGCATGCGAAAGCTTCCCACTTTCTGACTGGAGTTACAGAATTGCTTGTCATGCTGAGCTTCCTCCAAGCTCGCAGCATCGCGACGGACGGATGCAACTTGGCGGCGCTCACGGGTAAAAGCGGCGCTCGAGCCAAAGGTCGTGGGCGCGGCGGCGCAAAGGCGCTGCCGCTTTGGAAGTGCGATGTTCATCAGGGGACTCCCGAGGAAAGTCGAGGCGGCCGACAGCCATCTTTCCTGCAAGCCCTGATGCGGCATCGCGGCATCAGCGCCATTCAACTTACCGGAGCGCAAAAATGCGAGGATCGGTCATCTTGGGCGCAGGACCCGGCGGCACCGGCCCCCTCGTCTGGGCCGCCCAGAACGGCAAGCTGGCGTCTTGGCTCGCCGCCGGCGTCACCATCCTCGATCGCAGTCCTTCAATGGGCGGCAGCCTCGGCCGTTATATCGTCAATTCCGATTCGTTAGGCTCTTCCTATCTCGAATGCCTCGATGCGCTACCCGCGCGCGAGCTCTTCGCGCGGTTGCGCGCGGACGCGGTGACGCGCGAGCTGCAATCGATGCGTTACGGCTTTCCGCCTCTCAGCCTGGTGGGGGAATTTTTCCGCCGTTTTGGCGCCGCTCTGGAGGAGATCGTGTCGAGCCATCCCGGCAGCGCGTTTCTGCCTTCGACGTCGGTTCGCGTGTTGCGGTTGCGCGATGGCGGAGCGGTCGTCGCGGAGGTCGTGACGGCCTCGGGTGAGATATCCTTCATCGAGGCGCGCACAGCGATCATGGCGCTTGGCGGCCGACAGGATGCCGCCCGCTATCTCACCGTCGACTTGATGCCCGGCGTGCAGCTCGGCGACACCGACCCGGACAAAATTTTGCCCAGCGACAAGCTTTTGAGCACAGACGGGCCGGCGCGCGCTTTGGCGATTTTCGAGCGCGCGGCCAGTCGCCGCGTCGTCATCTTGGGCGGCTCCCACAGCGCTTTCTCGGCCGCCTGGATGCTGACCCACCGGCTGCCTCAGGTGGCATTCGGCCCTGGCGACATTTCGATCCTGTTCCGGCGACCGCCGCGAATCTTCTATTGGACAGGGGAAGATGCCGCAGCGGATGGATACCAGTTCAACGAGCGCGACCTCTGCGTGCGGACGCGCCGCGTCCACCGCTTCGGCGGGTTGCGCGGTGACGGCCGCGAGATGTGGCGCCGGCTGACTCGGCGGCCCGGGACACAGCCGGAGTCGCGGGTCACGATGGCTCCCCTCGCAGAGTCGCATTTTTCACCGGCGTCGCTTCGGCGCCTCCTCGATGAAGCGGCGCTGGTCATCCCGGCATTCGGCTATCGTGCCGCGACCGTCCCCATGTTTGACGCAACCGGGCGGCGGCTGCGCCTGAACGCCGATTACGGCGGTCCGGCGGTGGGGCGCGCCGCGCGGCTGCTGCTGGCGGAAGGGGGCGAGCTGCCGAATGTCTTCGGAATCGGCCTCGGCGCCGATTACCGGCCCTGGGGCCATATGGGCGGCGAGCCGAGCTTCGACGGCCAGGCGAATAGCCTTTGGCTCTATCAAAACGATATCGGAGAGGTCGTCTATCGCGGGGTGCAGGATTGCCTGAGGCAGGCCGCGCGCCCGCCAATCTCGCGCTATCTCACCGCCAGCGTCGCCTGATACCCAGCCTGGGAAATGTCGGGCGATGACGCGGCTCGCGGGCACGTGCCGTAGCGCCGCCACGGTGCGAGTTTGCGCTGTACTCTGCAGGCCTTATGAATAAACTATGCGATGGAAGCGCTGCTCGGAACCGGTCTTCCGGCGTCCGCGGGGCAGGCCGCGCAACAAGGCCGTAAAGGTCGTCTGGGAGGAACGTCATGAGAATCCTCAAGCTATTGGGAGGGGTTGCCCTCGTCTGCACGGTGGCCGGCGGGATGCGGGCCGAGGCGGCGACCGTCAAGCTCGGCGTGGTGCTGACCTATTCGGGCGTCAATGCGGAGGACGGGCAGCAGATCACCCGAGGTATGGAGCTGTTCATCAAGGAGCACCCGGACGCCTTCGGCAACAACAAGGTCGAGCTTATCAAGCGCGATTCCGGTCCGCCAACGGGGGCCGGCGCCAAAACGGCGGTGCAGGAGCTCATCACCCGCGATCATGTCGACATGCTCATCGGCTTCATCTTCTCGCCCGACGCCATTGCGAGCGCGCCGCTCGTGACCCAGGCCAAGGTGCCGATGATCGTGGTGAATGCGGGCACGGCCTGGATTCCGAAGCTTTCGCCTTATATCGCCCGCACCTCCTTCTCGATGTGGCACGCCGCCTATCCGATGGGGGCCTATGCCGCGAAGAGCCTCGGCTGCAAGACCGCCGCTGTCGCCTATACGGATTATCCGCCTGGCAAGGACAGCTTGCAGGCGTTCAAGATGGGCTTCGAGAAGGCGGGCGGAAAAGTGGTCGACGAGATCCCCATGGGAAGCCCGTCGCAGGTTCCGGACTTCACGCCTTTCCTCCAGCGCGTCAAGGACGAGAAGCCGAATTGCGTCTACGTCTTCGTGCCGGCGGGCGAGCATGCCTCGGCAATCGTCAAGACCGCCGATGAGATCGGCCTTCGCCAGGCCGGCGTCAGGATGATCGGCCCTGGCGACGTGATCCAGGACAACAAGCTCCAAGGGATGGGCAAGGCGGCGGTTGGCCTTACCGTGATGGGCCAGTACGCTGCCGACTATACCAATCCAGCCAATCTCGCCTTCGTCAAGGCGTGGCACGCGGCTTACGGCGCCAATTCGACGCCCGATTTCATGGCCGTCTCCGGATGGGACGGCATGGCGGCCGTCGCCCATGTCGTCAAGACGCTCAACGGCAAGATCGATGCCGACAAGGCAATGAAGGCGCTCGAGGGCTGGACCTATGACAGCCCGCGCGGGCGCATCGAGATCGATCCAGCCACGCGCGACATCATCCAGGACGAGCATGTCGAGGAGGTCTATCAGAAGCCGGATGGCAAGCTCGGCGTCAAGGTGGTCGAGACGATTCCGCAGGTGAAGGACCCGTGCAAGGAGCTCAAGGTCGGCAAGTGCGGTCCATGATCAGCCTGGCCGCGTAGGTCACGGGTTCGCCGTGCCGAGCGGCAGCACCGACCAGCTCGCGCGATCCGAAGGAGAGGCCGAGCGGTAGCGTGCAGCATCTCCTCAACGTCGTCGTCAGCATCCTGTTTGACGGCCTGGCCTACGCGATGATCCTCTTCATCGTGTCCGTTGGCCTGTCCGTGACGATGGGGCTGATGGGCTTCGTCAACCTCGCCCATGGCGCCTTCGCCATGGCCGGCGGCTATCTCGTGGTCAGCCTGGTCGGCAGCTGCGGCGTGCCGTTCCTCGCCGCTCTCGTCATCGCCGGCGTCGTCATTGCAGCAGCGAGCATTCCCTTCGAGCGGCTGCTCTATGCGCGGCTCTATAAGGCCGGCGAGCTCGATCAGGTATTGCTCACGATCGGCCTCGTCTTCATGGCGATCGCCGGCTACACCTACTTTTATGGGCCCGAGCCTCAGCCGCTCAAGATCCCCGATTACCTCACCGGGCAGCTCGACCTCGGCTTCCGCGCCTTTCCGCGCTACCGCGTCTTCATGATCGTTGTCGGTGCCGTACTCATCGCTGCTCTCTGGTACGGCTTCGAGCGCACCAGTCTCGGCGCTAGGGTCCGCGCCGCCGTCGACAACCGCCGCATGGCGCAATCGGTGGGGATCGATGTCGACCGCCTCTTTACCCTCACCTTCGCCCTCGGCAGCGGCCTCGCTGCGCTCGGCGGCGGGCTTGCCGTGCAGCTCGTGGGGCTCGGGCCCAGCTTCGCCATCCAGTATCTCGTCATCTTCCTTATCGTCGTCGCGGTAGGCGGGCTCGGCAGCATCAAGGGCACGGTGCTGGCCGCCCTCGTCCTTGGCATCTGCGACAATGCCGGCCGCTATCTCTACCCGAACGGCAGCGGCTTCTTCGTCTACGGCATTACCGTCCTCCTTCTTCTTATTAAGCCGACGGGACTCTATGGCCGCGAGTGAGCGCACGGTCGATGCAGGGGCCGAGGCGGCCGCCTTCTTCCTGCGGCGGCACTACTTCCGCGCGGCGGAGATGCTGCCATGGCTCGCAGCACTCGCGGCCTATTTCCTCTTTCCTGACTACATGGCCTTCGGCACCCAGCTCCTCATCATGGTGCTCTTTGCCCTCTCCCTCGACCTCATCTTGGGTTATGCCGGGATCGTGAGCTTGGGGCACGCCGCCTTCTTCGGCACCGGCGCCTATGCGGCGGGACTGCTCTCGGCCCGGCTCGGCTGGGGCGAGCCGATCACCGGTCTTCTTGCCGCCGCGGCGGCCGCGGCGGCCGTAGGCTTCGCCTCGGGCTGGCTGCTCCTCCGCTATCGTGGCCTCACGCTCCTGATGCTTACGCTTGCGACCGCCATCCTGCTGCAGGAGCTCGGCAATGCGCGGGCCGATATCACCGGAGGCTTCGAGGGGATCACCGGCATCACGATCTGGCCGCTCTTCGGCCGCTTCGATTACGATCTCTACGGCCACACCTATTATCTCTATTCCCTTGCCGTGCTGTTCCTTCTCTTCTTGGCAGTACGAAGGATCGTCTATTCGCCCTTCGGGCAGGCGCTCATCGGCATTCGCGAAAACGTGCGGCGCATGCATGCGATCGGCTCGCCGGTGCATCGCCGACTCGTCACCGCCTACACCATCAGTGCCGCCATCGCCGGAGTCGCGGGCGGGCTCTTCGCGCAATCGAATGCCTTCGTGACCCTCGGCGTGTTGGGCTTCGAGCGGTCCGCCTCGGTGCTCGTCATGCTTATCCTGGGCGGCGCAGGCCGACTCTACGGCGCCTTCGTGGGAGCCGCGGTCTATATGCTGCTCGAGGACAACCTCGCCAAGCTCAGCCCCGAATTCTGGCAGTTCGGCATCGGGCTCCTCCTCGTGCTCACGGTGCTCTTTGCGCGGCGTGGCCTGCTCGGGCTCTGCGAGGCGGCGGGGGCGCGGCTGCGGCCGCGTGACCGCACATGAGCGCTCCCGTGCTCGACATCCGCGGCTTGAGCAAGAGCTTCGGGGCGCTTCAGGTGGCTCGCGACATTACCCTCAGCCTCGAGGCCGGTGCGCGTCAGGCACTTATCGGCCCCAACGGCGCTGGCAAGACGAGCCTCGTCAACCTTATCACCGGATTTCTCAAGCCCTCGCACGGCAGCGTGCATCTCCATGGCGAGGACGTGACGCGGCTTTCCCAGGCCGAGCGCGCGCGGCGCGGCATCGCGCGCACCTTTCAAATAAATCAGCTCTTCCGGGGGCTGAGTGCGATCGAGAATCTCTGCCTCGTCATCGGCGAGCGCACGGGAGCTTGCGACAACCTCTGGCGCCCCGCCGGCTCCCGTCGCGAGGTGATTGACGAGGCCATGGCCCTCCTCGATCTCTTCGGTTTGACCGGCGAGGCGCTGCGTCCGGTGCGCGAGCTCCCCTATGGGCGGCAGCGCCTTGTCGAGATCGCCATCGCGCTCGGCCAGCGGCCGCAGCTCCTTCTTCTCGACGAGCCGGCCGCGGGCGTACCCTCGGCGGAGAGCCACGTCATTCTCGAGGCCATCAATCGCCTCGATAAGGAGATTGCCGTGCTCATTATCGAGCATGATATGGATCTCGTCTTCCGTTTCGCGCAGCGCATCACGGTGCTCGTTGCCGGCGCTGTGCTCACGGAGGGGACGCCCCAGGAAATTGCGGCAGATGCGCGCGTTCGCGAGGTCTACCTTGGCGAAGGGGTGCCCCGTGGCTGAGCATGCCGCTGCCCTCGCGCTCGACGGCGTCTCCGCCGGCTATGGCGAGACGGTCGTGCTCGAGGAGGTTCGCCTCACCCTCGCCGAGGGGGAGAGCGTCTCGATCATCGGACGCAACGGAGTGGGCAAATCGACGCTGCTGGCGACCGTGATGGGGCATACCAGCCTCCATGGCGGCGCAATCCGCTTTCGCGACGCCGACATCTCGCGGCTCCCACCCCATCGCCGTGCGAGGGCAGGACTCGCCTACGTCCCTCAGGAGCGCGAGATCTTTCCCTCCCTGAGCGTCCGCGAGAATCTGGAGGTCGCAGCGCGGCCGGGGTGGTGGACGGTCGACGCTGTCTTCGCGCTCTTTCCTCATCTGCGCGCCCGGGCCGGCCATGGCGGCAATCAGCTCTCGGGCGGCGAGCAGCAAATGCTGGCGATCGGCCGGGCGCTCATGGGCAACCCCTCGCTGATCCTGATGGACGAGCCATCGGAAGGCTTGGCCCCCGTCATCGTCGAGGAGCTGGTGCGCGCCATCGAGCGCCTCCGCGACGCCGATGGGTTGACGCTCCTTCTTGTCGAGCAGAACACGCATCTCGCCCTCGACATCTCACCGCGCGTCGTGGTGATGGATCGCGGCCGCATCGTCTATGACGGCGCGAGCGCCGCGCTGAAGCGCGACCCCGTGAGGTTGGAGGCGCTGATCGGCGTCAGCCGCGGCTGAGCTGCTCATTCTGCTGCAGGACAGTCTCGTGCTTTATGCTAATCTCCTTGCGGCTTACGAGATCGTGGGGGGTGCCGTGCGCCTGATCATCCTGGTTGCTTGCCTGGCTTGCCTCTGGCTCGGCGCCGCCCGTGCCGACGAGACGGAGATCGGCATGGTAAAGACGCTGAAGGGGCAGGTCTTCGTGACCCATGCAGGGGCAAGGGAGTCCGCCCGCATCGGAGAGAAGGTCTACCAGAACGATACGGTCGAGACGGGCGAGGACGGCGCCATCGGCATCACCTTCGTCGACAATACGACGATCTCCCTTGGGCCCCAGTCCCAGATTGCCCTTACGAGCTTCGTCTTCGATCCGCAGAGCGACAAATTCGCCTTTGCCGCCAATCTCGCCAAGGGCACCCTCATGTATGCGAGCGGATTGATCGGCAAGCTCTCGCCGCAATCCGTCTCGGTCCAGACGCCGGTCAGCACCATTGGCATCCGCGGCACCCGCTTCCTCGTGAAGGTGGCGCCGTGATCGCGTGGCGGCTGCCGGCGCTTCTGGCACTGCTCATCGCCCTCGGTGCTTGCGCGACGCCGAATTATGTCGTGCTTCTCGATAGCGGCCGGCCGAGCGCGGTGATCGTTTCCAATCGGGGTGGCGAGAAAGTGCTCGACAAGCCCGGCGAGGCCGTCGAGATCCCGAGCGCTGCGCGCGCCCCGGAGCCGACCACCCTCAGCGCTAGCGATATCACGAAGAATTGGGGCGACGCCATCGCCTATCAACCGCCGGCGCCGGTCAATTTCGTGCTTTATTTCGTTCTCGATACGACCAAGCTGACGCCGGAATCGCGCGCCGAACTGCCCAAGGTGCTGGCGCTCATCAAGGAGCGCCCGGCTCCTGAGGTGGCGATCGTGGGCTATACCGACCGCTCGGGTACCGAGGGCTATAATTATCAGCTCGGCTTGCGCCGCGCCGAGGCGGTGAAGCACGAGATCGAGGCGATCGGGGTCCCCGATTCGCTCATCTCGGTCGCCTCCTACGGCTCGCGCAATCCGCTCGTCGAGACGAAGCAGCCTTACGAGCCTCGCAACCGTCGGGTCGAGATCACCGTGCGCTGAGCGGCGGCCCGGCTCAACGCTCGAGGCGCTTGAGCTGTGCCTTCGCAGCTTCGGCCTCGAGATAGGTGGGGGGACAGCCCTTGGCCGCCGCCTCGAACAGAGGCTTGGCTTGCTCCTTGGCGCCATGCAGGAGCTGGAAGGCGCCCACGTAGAAATTGGCCTCGCAGGTCTGTATTTTTTGCGTCCGGGCATCGCCGACGAGGGCCGCCGTACGCACCTTCTCGGGGGTCGCCAGGCCGAGATAGAGGTCGATGATCGGCGCGGGCCAGTGCTTGGCATCGAGGGTCTGGGCATTGCGCGCGAATTCCAGCGCGTCGTCCTGGCCGGCAAAGGTGCGGGCGAGGTGGAGCCAGAGCACGGCGTAGCTGTCGGTGGGATCGAGGGCGACGGCGCGGCCGAGATCGGCGATGGCTTCCTTGACCTGCCCCGTATGGAGCCGGGCGCGGCCACGATTCTCATAGGCAAAGGCGTCGTCGGCATTGAGGCCGATGGCCTCGTTGAAATCGGCAATCTCCTTGTCGGTCTGCCCAAGGTCGCGGTAGACGACGCCGCGATTGTCATAGGCCGCGACGTAATCCGGCCGCAGCTTGATGGCGGCGCTGTAATCGACGAGGGCCTTGTCGAAATCGCCTTTGCTCCAATACGCGATGCCGCGGTTGTTGTGGACGATCGCGAGGTTTTCGGGCCCGAGGCTCCCCGTCTCGATCGCCTCCGTATAGAGGCGGATGGCTTCGTCGACCTCGCCGCGCGCTTGCGCTTCGCGGCCGGCCTTGGCTGCATCTAGGTTCTCTGCTCTTGCGAAGGAAACGGGCGATCCCGTTACCGCCAATAGAACGAGAAGAAGCAAAATTCTGATCATCGCTGCCCAAAAGTCGGTCGCGCCAATGGGTCGACAAAGGGACAATAGCGGCAAAGGCGCGGGTGGGGAACACGGCTTGCGCGCGGCATCGGACTGCGCTGGACAGCGGCAATCGCCTCGCCCAAATTAGGGGAAGGTGCCGCGGAGGCTTACATCTCCCGCGCCCATCGTTTCCGGGAGTGCGATGTCCCGATCCGTCAGGCTCAAGGTCAATGGACGCAGCCATCTGGTGATGGCGGAGCCGGATACGCCGCTCCTCTATGTTCTGCGCAACGATCTCGCGCTCAACGGCGCCAAGTTCGGCTGCGGCCTTGCTCAATGTGGCGCTTGCACCGTCCTCATCGACGGTGGCCCGGTGCGCTCTTGCGTCACCGAGATCGGCTCGATCGGCGCGGGCGAGATCAACACCCTCGAAGGTCTCGGCACTTTGCGCAAGCCTCACCCCTTACAGAAGGCCTTCATGGAGGAGCAGGCCGCGCAATGCGGCTATTGCATCAACGGCATGATCATGACGGCGAAGGCTCTGCTCGACAGCACGCCGCAGCCAACGGAGGCGCAGCTCCGCGACGGCTTGGCCCTCAATCTCTGCCGCTGCGGCACCCATGGCCGCATTCTCCGCGCCGTAATGCGCGCGGCCCGTGAGATGGCCCAGGCGAAGGGGACCGGGAAATCATGAGTGCGCATCGCCTCACTCGCCGTCAATTCGGCAAGGCCGTTTCCGCCCTTGTTGTGGCCTTCAGCCTGAGCCCGCGGCGCGCTCTCGCCGCGGCTCCGGGGGAGCTGCCCGGCAGCCTCGCCGAGAATCCCTTGCTGGATTCCTGGGTCCGCATCAACGGCGACGGCACGGCCACCGTCTTTACGGGGAAGGTCGAGCTCGGTCAGGGTGCGCTGACCGCCCTGGCCCAGATTGCCGCTGAGGAGCTCGACCTTCCCTTCGCCCGTGTTCATATCTTCGCCGCCGATACCGCGAGGACTCCCGACGAGGGCTTCACCTCGGGCAGCCAGTCGATCGATCACGGCGGCACGGCGCTGCGCCTCGCCTGCGCCGAGGCGCGCGGCATTCTCCTCGACCGTGCCGCCCGGCGCCTCCGAGTCTCGGCGCAGCGGCTCCAAATCGCCGACGGTGTGATCACTGCGCCGGACGGACGCAAGATCGGCTATGGCGAGCTCGCGAGCGCGCCGATGCCTCACAGTCCCGTCGACCCCGCGGTGAGGCCCAAGCCACCAGCGCAACACAAGATCGTGGGTCAGCCAATCCCTCGTCTCGACATTCCGGCCAAGGTTACCGGCGGCGAGATCTATGTTCAAGACGTGCGCTTTCCCGGCATGCTCCACGGGCGCATCCTGCGGCCGCCGCGTTATGGCGCCAGCCTCGTCGCTGTGGACGAGGCTGCGGCACGCCGCCTGTCGGGTGTCGTCAGGGTGGTACGCGACGGCAGCTTTCTCGGCGTCATAGCGCAGCGCGAGGAGCAGGCGATCAAGGCGCGGGAACTCCTCCTCAAGAGCGCCCAGTGGCAAGGCGGGACGCCGCTTCCCAGTCCCGCCAGCCTGTATGACGATCTCCTTGCATTGCCAATGGAGAGCACCGTCATCGCCAACAGAGGGAGCGCCGCTAGCGAGGCCGCCAAGACGCTCGAGGCCACCTATACGCGGCCCTACATCGCTCATGCCTCGATCGGCCCCTCCTGCGCCGTTGCCAAGTTCAAGGGCGGCAAGCTCAGGGTGTGGTCCCATACGCAAGGGGTTTTCCCCTTGCGCCGCGACCTTGCCAAAGCCCTGAACATGGCCGTCGACGATATCCGCGTTACGCATGTTCAAGGCTCGGGCTGCTACGGCCATAACGGCGCCGACGATGTCGCCCTCGACGCGGCTCTCTTGGCGCGGGCCGTTCCCGGCCGCTCGGTGCGCGTCCAATGGATGCGTGATGACGAGTTCCGCTGGGAGCCCTATGGGCCTGCGATGGTGATGCGCCTGCGCGGCGGCCTCGACACGCAGGGCCGTGTCGTCGAATGGGACTATCAGGTCTTCAGCAACACCCATAGCACCCGCCCCGGCGAGCCCGATGGCAACAACCTCCTGGCGAGCTGGTATCTGGCGCAGCCGCAACAGCCGGCACAGCGACTGTCCGCAGGCGGGGGCGACCGCAACGCCATCCCCCTTTACGACTTCCCCAATCAGCGCGTGGTGGGCAACCTCATCCAACCCATGCCGCTGCGCATCTCAGCGCTGCGCTCCCTCGGCGCCTATGCCAATGTCTTTGCCATTGAGTCCTTCATGGATGAGCTCGCCGAGATGGCCGGCGCCGATCCGGTGGAATTCCGTTTGCAGCACCTCAAAGACAAGCGCGCGCGCGTGGTGATCCAGGCCGCGGCGGAAAAAGCCGGCTGGACGGCCGGGGAAAAACCGGTCGTTGCGGGGGAGATCAGCCGGGGACGCGGTATCGGCTTCGCCAAGTACAAGAACCTCGCCTGCTATGTCGCCGTGGTGGCCATGGTGGAGGTGGAGCGCCGAAGTGGCCGGGTCCGCGTGCCGCAGGCCGTCGCCATCGCCGATGCGGGGCAGGTAATCAACCCCGACGGGCTGGTGAATCAGATCGAAGGCGGCGTCATCCAGTCGACGAGCTGGACGCTCCACGAGGCGGTGCGCTTTACGCCGGATGGCATCGCCTCGTGCGATTGGCAGAGCTATCCTATCCTCACCTTTCCCGAGGTGCCACGGGTCGAGGTGGCCCTCATCGATCGTCCCGACGCAGCGCCTGTCGGCGTCGGCGAAGCGGCGCAAGGCCCCACGGTCGCCGCGATCGCCAATGCCGTCGCCCATGCGACAGGGGGACGGTTGCGCGACCTGCCGCTCAGCCCCGAGCGGGTGAAAACCGCGCTGCATTGAAGACGGGCTGCCTCATCGGCTGAAGTCAACGGCGACCGTGTTGCCGCCGCTCACCATGACACCGACCCGCGCGCCCGCACGGGGCCGATAGCGGCCCGAGCGCAGGGCGGCGAAGGCGGCAGCGCCGCCAGGTTCCGCCGCCACGCGTAGCGTCTGCCACAAGGCCTCCTGGGCCTCGCGGATGGCGTCGTCGGTGACGAGCACAACCTCCTTCACATGGCGCCGCGCGAGCGGAAAGACGAGCTCACCTACCCGACGCGGCGCGAGGGAATCCGCGGCGATACCGCCGGCCTCGGCATCGACGGGCCGCCCGGCGGCGAGGGCCTTGGTGAGCGTGGGCGCGGCTTCCGGCTCGACGCCGACGACGGCGATCCGGCTTGCATACCAGGCGGCAATGCCGCCGATGAGCCCACCACCGCCGACGGCAACGAGCAGCGTATCGATGGCCGGGGCTTGCTCCTCGAGCTCGAGGCCGATGCTGCCCTGGCCAAGGAGGGTCTCCGCCTGGTCGAAGGCGTGGACGGGCAAGGCGCCCGATTGCCTGGCCCAGCTTTCGCTCGCCGCGAGGGCATCCGCGTAGCGCTCCCCGCCCACGATGAGATCGGCGCCGTAATCGCGGATGCGCCGGATTTTTGCGGGCGAGGAGATGCCGGGCACAAAAATCTTGGCTGGCACGCCAAGGCGCATTGCCGCATAAGCGACGGCCGCCCCGTGATTGCCCCCCGAGGCGGCGACGACGCCGGCGGGCGGCACCCGGCGCATCAGGAGATTGGCGAAGGCGCCGCGCGCCTTGAATGAGCCCGAATGCTGCATCAGCTCGAGCTTGAAGGTGAGGGGCTGGGATGCAAGGCCAAAATCGGCCCCGTCGGCGGCGATCACCGGTGTGCGGCGGATATGGGGCGCGATCTGCTGATAGGCCGCCGCGATTCGCTCCCGATCGATTCGCTCTTCCGTCATCGCTCCCTCTCTTTGGCCCGCCGCCGGGACGCCCGCCGTGCCCTTCCAGCCATTCTTTACATTGAAATAGGAAGATCTGATGCCGATTATCCGCCGCCTGATCGCGCGGGTCCGTCACCATCGTTCGCGAGCATGGCCAGGAGCTGCATCGTCGTGACCACGATGCAATATTCGTCCTTGAGATTGGCGAGGGACATCGCGTGGACCTCCGCCGCCGTGCGCGGCGTGCCGTGGTAATCGCGCTTGCCGAAGGTGAATATGCCGTCCTCGACGAGATAGACCTCGAAGCCAAGATCGGCGGCCATGCGCACGGTCGCCTCGACGGAGTTGTTGGTGATGACGCCGGTGATCACCAATTGGACAACGCCGGCAGCGCGCAGCCGCTGCTCCAGATCGGTGCCGATGAATGCGCTGTGGACCCGCTTCGGGATAACGGCCTCGCCGGCGAGCGGCCGCACGACGTGCTTGAAGTCATTACCCGGTTGCCCCGGGCGGTAGGTCGAATGAGACGAGGTCGAGTCGTGGCGGATATGGAAGATCGGCCGGCGCGCCCGCCGCCAGGCGTCGAGCAGTCTCGCGATATTCGCCTCGGCTTCTGGATTATTCCGCGGCCCCTCGCGGGCCCAGTCGGGCTCGTCGATGGCTTGCTGCACGTCGATGACGAGCAGCGCTGAGTTGCCGACGATACTTTCGGCGCCGAGCGTGGAGGACATGTCACTCTCTTCCGTACGTCTCCGCTCCTCTCCGTGCTCCTATGCCTGATGAGGCGCCGGGCCGGGCAAGGTCTCCGTAGCGGCCGCCTCCTCCGGCTTATGCTGCGCGGCGATCAGCATGTACACGGCGGGAACCACGAAAATGGTGAAGAGCGTGCCGATGGCGAGCCCGCTTGCGATCACTAGGCCCATGTCGAAGCGCGACACGGCACCGGCTCCACTCGCGATGATGAGCGGGACGACGCCCAGCACCATGGCCGCCGTCGTCATCAGGATCGGGCGCAGTCGGATGCTCGCCGCCATCTCGATGGCCTCGCGCTTCGACTTCCCCTGCTTCTGCAGCTCGTTCGCGAACTCGACGATGAGGATGCCGTGCTTGCTCACGAGCCCCATCAAAGTCACCAGGCCCACCTCGGTATAGATGTTTAGGGTTGCGCCGCCGACGCCGAGACTGATGAAGATCAGCGCTCCGGCAATCGACATCGGCACCGAGACGAGGATGATGAGCGGATCGCGGAAGCTCTCGAACAGCGCTGCGAGGGATAGAAAGATGATGATGAGCGCGAAGGCGAAGGTCGTCACGAAACCACTCGACTCCTGCACGAATTGCCGCGATAGGCCGCCATAATCGACCGTATAGCCTTCAGGCAGGGTCTTCGCGGCGAGGCCGTTCAGGTAGTCGAGGGCAGTGCCGAGGGAGACCCCGGGGGCCGTGACGCCCTGGATCAGCGCCGCGTTGAGCTGCTGGAAGTGGTTCAGGGACTCCGGCACCGTCTTGGTGGTGATATGGGCGATCGTGGAAAGCGGAACCGGCGTACCGCTGGCGGTACGAATGTAATAGTTGAGCAGCTGGCTGGTGTTCAGGCGGAAACGCTGCTGCACCTGCGGGATCACCTTATAGGACCGCCCCGACAGGCCGAAATAATTGACATAGCCGCCGCCGAGCATCCAGGCCATGGCGCTCCCCACGTCGCTCATCTTGAGGCCGAGCTGAGCCGCCTTGTTGCGATCGATCTCGACCGTCGATTGCGGACGGTCCACCCGCAGGTCGGTATCGAGGAAGATGAACATGCCGCTCCGCACCGCCTCCTGCAGGAATTTCTGCGCCACGTCGTTGAGCTGCTCGAAGGGTTGGGTCGTGCCGATGACGAACTGCACGGGAAGGCCGGTGCTGCCTGGCAGCGGCGGCGGCTGGAAGGCGACGATACGCTGCCCCGCGATGTGGTTGAGCTGCTGCTGGATGATGGGCTCGAGCTGGTTCGAAGTGCGCGTTCGCTCGTCCCAGGGCTTGAACACCATACCGCCGATATTGAGGCCCGTGACGTCAAGCTGGAACACGTGATCCATCTCGGGAAACTTCGTAAAGGTCTCGTAGACTTGGTGGTCGTAGAGTTGGCGCTGCTGGAGGGTCGAATTCGGCGCCGAGGTTGCCGAGGTGATGACGACGCCCTGGTCTTCTTGCGGCGCCAGCTCGCTCTTGGCGCTGGTGAAGAGGAAATAGATGCTGCCCAGCACGATCACCGCGAAGACCGCCGTTACGGGAAGGTAATTCAGGCTGCCGTGCAGGAGCCGCACATAGGGCCGGTGGATCTCGTCGAAACGCCGGTCGATGAAGTCGACGAGGCGCTCCTCCCAACCGCTGCGGTCCTTCGTATGCTGCTTGAGCAGGCGCGAGCACATCATCGGCGACAACGTCAGTGCGATGATCGCCGAGACGGTCACGGCGCCGACGAGGGTGAAAGCGAACTCGGTGAAGAGCGCGCCGGTAAGGCCGCCCTGGAAGCCGATGGGAATATAGACCGCGACAAGCACGACGGTCATGGCGACGATGGGACCGCCGAGCTCGCGCGCCGCCATGATTGCCGCCGGCAGCTTCGCCATGCCCTCTTCGAGATGACGATTGACGTTCTCGACGACGATGATCGCGTCGTCGACCACGAGGCCGATGGCAAGCACGAGGGCGAGCAGCGTCAGAAGGTTTATAGAGAAGCCGAAGACCAGCATCATCGTGAGGGTGCCGATCAGCGACAGAGGAATCGCGACGACGGGAATCGCGACCGAGCGCGGTGAGCCGAGGAAGGCAAAGACGACGAAGGTCACGATCAGCAGCGCCTCGACGAGAGTGCGTACCACCTCGTTGATCGAGCTGTTCACGAAGGCCGTCGAGTCATAGACGATCTCGCCATTGAGGCCCTGGGGGAGCTGGCTCTGGATATCGGGAAAGATCTTCCGGACCCCGGCAATGACGTCGAGGAGATTGGCGGCCGGCGCCACCTGGATGCCAATATAGACCGCCTGCTTGCCGTCGAACGCGACGGCGGAATCGTAATCGTCATAGCCGAGATTGACGTTCGCCACGTCTTTGAGGCGGACGATGGCGCCGTTGCTCTGCTTGAGCACGAGGTTGCGGAACTCGTCGAGGGTGTGGAGGCTCGTCGAGGCGGTGAGATTGACCTGCACCATTTGCCCCTTCGTGCTGCCGACCCCCGAGATGTAGTCGTTATTGGCGAGAGCCTGGCTGACATCGGCGGCGGTGAGGCCGTAGGCGGCGAGCTTCTGAGGATCGAGCCAGGCGCGCAATGCGAAGTTCTTGGCGCCGAGGATCTCGGCCGTCTGCACGCCGGGAACCGCCTGGAGCTTCGGCTGCACCACGCGGACGAGATAATCGGTGATCTGGTTCGGCCCCAGCACGGCGCTGTTGAAGCCGATATACATGGCGTCGATGGTCTGACCCACCTTCACGGTCATGACCGGCTGCTGCGTCCCGGCGGGCAGCTGGTTGAGCACCGAATTCACCTTGGTGTTGATCTCGGTGAGCGCCTTGTCGGCGTCGTAATTGAGCCGCAGATAGATGGTGATCGTGCTCGTCCCGCTCTGGCTCGTCGAGCTCATGTAGTCGATGCCGTTGGCCTGCGCCACGGCATTCTCGAGCGGTGTGGTGATGAAGCCGGCGACCACGTCGGGGTCGGCGCCGTAATAGGTCGTGGTGATCGTCACCACCGCGTTCTCGGTGCGCGGATATTGAAGGATCGGGAGCGAGCCGGCGGCACGCAGGCCGAGCACGAGAATCAAAAGGCTGATGACCGTCGCCAGGACGGGGCGGCGGATGAAGATGTCGGTGAATTTCATCGCGGTCGCCCCTATTGATCGGTCGGAAGGATGGGATGAGCATCGGCCGTCGGCTGGATCGTGTTATTGATCACGATCGGCGTGCCGTTGCGCAGCTTGATCTGGCCCGCAGTGACGACGATGTCGCCGTCCTTGACGCCGCTGAGCACCGCGACCTGGTCGCCGCGCGTATCGCCGGTGGTGACGAAGGACTGGTGGGCGACGAGCTGGGGCTGGCCTTGCGCGTTCTTGCCCTTATCCTCGACGAGGAAGACGGTATTGCCGTAGGGGTTATAGGTGATCGCCGTCTGCGGCAGGGTTACATAGACCTGGGGCTTGCCCGTCGCGATATCGACGGTCGCGTACATGCCGGGCAGCAGCTTGTGATCGGGGTTCCGGAGCGTCGCGCGAACCTGCACGTTGCGGGTGCTGGCGTCGACGAGCGGATTGATTGCGAGGATCTGGCCGGGAAAGGTCTGGCCAGGATAAGCGTCGATCTTCGCGGTCACCGCCTGCCCGACCTTGATCTGGTCGAGGGCCTGCTGGGGCAGATAGAAATCGACATAGAGGGGATCAAGGGCCTGCAGGGTCGCAATGGTGGTGCCGGCATTGAGATATTGGCCGAGATCGACGAGCCGCACCCCGAGATGACCGGCGAAGGGCGCGCGCAGCACCTTCTTGTCCACGACCGCCTGCTGCTCCGCAACCTGGGCCTTGGCATTCTTGAGATTGGCGGCGTCGCTGTCGAGCGTTGCTTGGCTCACGGCCTGCGCCTTGAACTGTTTCGAATCACGATCGAAGGTGATCTGCGCGAGCTGGGCCGTCGCCTCGAGGGAGTGCAGCTTGGCGATATCGTCGTCCGCGCGCAGGCGCAGCAGGACCTGACCCGCCTGCACGTCGTCGCCGGACTTGAAATCGATCTGGTCGACGATACCCGAGACCTCGAGCGAGAGGTCGGCGCCGTTGACGGCGCGCAGGCTGCCCACGGCCTCGATCTGCGGCTGCCACGATTGGCTCGCCGCCCGCACCGTGGAGACGGTCTGGGGCGGGTTGCTGAGCGAGGCCATGAACTGCTTGATCATCTTCGCCTTGAAGGCCTGGAAGCCGAAGATGCCGCCCAGTACGACGCCGACCACGATCAGCATCAGGATCATGCGCTTGGTCATCGTCTTCGTCTCCGTCAAATCAGTTGGTGGCGACGGGCAGGTGGACCTGATCGACCGGCGGAAGCCAGAGACGATCCGGGCTGCCTTCATCCTTGGGGTTGACGTCGGTGCGGTGCCACCAGCCGCCGCCCAGGGCCTGGAACAGGGCCGCGGTGTCGCTGTAGCGCGCCGCCTGCGCCTTCACGAGATTGATATGCGCGGTCTGGTAGGTCTGCTCGGCGGTCAGCAGGGTCAGATAGTTGATGGCGCCGAGCCGGTATTGCTGCTTGGAGAGATTGAGGCTGTCGGCAGCGGAGCGCTCGGCGACGGCTTGCGCTTTGAGGGCGTCGGCATCGGATTGCAGCGCGCGTAGCGCATCGGCCACGTTCTGGAAGGCCGAGATGACGGTGCTGCGGTATTGCGCGGCGGAGGCGTCATAGGCCGCCACAGCGGCCCGCTTCCTGTGCTCGAGGGTGCCCCCGTCGAAGATCGTCTGCGCGATTCCGCCGCCAATGGCCCAGATACCGGTGCCCGGCGAGAAGAACTTGTCGAACCCAAGAGCCTCGTTTCCGAGCTGACCCGTGATGGAGAACTGCGGCAGCTGGTTGGCAATGGCAACGCCGATATTGGCGCTCGCCTCATGGAGCTGCGCCTCGGCGGCGCGCACGTCGGGACGCTGCTCGACGAGCTTCGAGGGCAGGCTGAGCGGCAATTGCTCGGGCAGGTGCAGGCTGGCGAGGTCGAAGGTCTCGCCGCGGTCCTGGCTCGGAAAGCGGCCGAGGAAGGCGGTGAGCTGGTCGCGCTGCTGGGCGAGCTGCTTCTGAAGCGGCGGCAGCGTCGCCTCGGTCTGGGCCAAGGTTGCCTGCTGCGTCAGCACGTCGGATTTCGCGGCTCCGCCCAGCTCGAACTGATGCTGCACGACGTTGAGCTGATCGCGCTCGATCTTGATGATGTCCTCGGTTGCGGCGATCTGCGCGCGCAACGAGGCCTCGTTCACCACGGCGACCACCACGTTCGAGGTCAGGCTGAGATAAGTTGCCTCGAGCTGGAAGCGCTGGAATTCCGCAGCCGCTTCCAGGGATTCCACTTGCCGCCGCACTCCGCCGAACACGTCGAGAGGATAGGACACGCTGAGCGACGCCGAGGTGACGCCGAGAACCGTGGAGACGCCCGGCTGCCCGAACTGGGCGCCGGAGATCTTCTCCCGCACCGCCGTGCCGTTGGCGGTGATGGTGGGGAAGAGGCCCCCTTGCCCGGCATAGACGTTCTCTTTCGCTTGGCGCAATGCGGCCTGCGCGGCGTCGAGATTGGGATTGGCCTGAAGCGCCTCCTCGATCAGGATGTTGAGCTGCGGCGAATGGAACAGCGTCCACCACTGCCCGGGAATGTCCATGGTGCTGACAAAGCGCTGCGCCTCGCCGCCATGAACGTCGGTGGCGGCGGTTACGGTCTGAAGCGGCTCGGGCGTATAGCCGGTGACGTCCGGCGCCTTGGGACGCAGCCAGTCGGGCCCGACCGTGCAACCGGAGAGGGCCAGCGCCGCCGCCGAGACCGTCGCCAGTGCCCGGCGGCGCCGCCCGTCCGCGCCAAGAAGTGCTTCTCCCCTCATGGTTTCGCCCCCCTGATGGAACGGAAGATCACCGCCGTGTGCTGCCGCACCAAGGCTTGGATGGCCTCGACATGATGATCGTCGACCTCCGACCAGCCGAGGGTGCGACGCGCGCCCTTGTTGCAGAACATGGTGACCTGGCCGAGGATTGCCAGCGTTCGAAGGATGGTGCGCTCATCCTTGGCCGGCTGACCAGTAAGGCGGCCGATCAGTGCCGCGCAAGGATCGACGATCTGCCGCCGCGCGCATTCGTGGAGCGCTTCGAGAGGCGCCGTCGTTTCGAGCTCGGCGCGCGCGAAGAACAGCCGGCGGCATTGCGAGCGATCCTTCTCCGCGACCAGGGCGACGAAGGCGTCGAGCATCTCGGCGAGGAGTGCCACAAGCTTGCGCCGCGGCAATGTCTTGTCGGCGATCGCCGCCTGCACGCGCGCGACGATCGGCGCCATGCGCGTCTCGATATGCTCGACCATATGCGCGACGGTGGCGCGGTAGAGCCCTTCCTTGCTGCCGAAATAATACTGAATGGCCGGCAGGGTCACGCGCGCGCGCCGCGCCAGCACGCGCGTGGTGGCGCCCTCATAGCCGTGGGACGCGAACACCTCCATCGCGGTCTCGATGATGCGGCGACGCGTGTCTTCGCCGCGGGCGTAGCTGCCGGTCCGGCGCCGGTTCTTCACGGTGATGCCTTTTTTCTAGATCCCGGCGCGTATATATCCCGCGGAGAGGAATGTCAATCGATCGATAGATATATTTTGTTGCAACCGTGCGACCGATCACGGCCCCTGCCTCAGCTGCGCTCGATCTCGCCGGCGACGCGGTCGAGGGCAGAGACAATGGTGCGGATTTGCTCGAGGTCAAGTGGTCCGCGACGCAAGCGGATGGCGAGGGCCGCACGCAGATTCTGCATGGCGCGTAGGATCTCCGGCGCAGGACCGCCGCCATAGGCTTCCCCGATCTCGGCCATGCGCCGGAAGATCGAGTCGACGAGGGGGCGATTCGCCTCGAGGAAGGCGCTGCCCTCATCGGTGATCGCATAGAGCTTCTTGGTGCTGCCGCTGGTCATACCACCGGTCGGCTCCGGCCGTACGTAACCGAGCTCTTCGAGCAGCGTCAGGGTCGGGTAGATGACGCCGGGGCTTGGACTGTACATGCCGCCGAACTTCTCCTCGATCGCCTTGATCAGCTCATAGCCGTGGCGCGGCTTCTCTCTGATGAGCTGGAGGAGGACATAACGCAGGTCGCCATGGTCGAAAATGCGGCCCAGGCGGCCGCCAAGGCCGCCATGGCGGTGGTGACCGCCGAAATGCCCGCCGAAGCTGCTGCGGACATAGCGCCGGCCATGACAACCGGACCTCCAGGATGAGAACATAGAGCACCTCGATAGCATTTCGATATATCTTATCTAAGATATATCTAATCAATGTCGCATCGTCAAGACGCTCAATGATAGGTCGTGAGCGTGGCGCCTTCGTCGGCGACGAAGACGGCGAGGATTTCCGCCGGCTCGGTAGTGCTCGCGTTCTCGGCGAAGAGATGGGTGATCCCGAGGGGCTCGAAGAAGGTATCGCCGGCCTTATAAACCGCGGCAGGGCCTCCCTCGAGCTGGGAGCGGATGGCGCCCGAGAGAACATAGACCGAGACGGAGCCGCCATGGTGATGCTCGGGGGAGTAGGCACCCGGCGGGAATTTCACGAGAACCATCGTCACCCGCTTCCCCGGCACATGGGTCAGGGGCTCCGATGCGATGATCTCGGTGGTTGGGCGCGGCTTCGCGTCCATCGGCGCAGCCTGTGCCGCCGTTGCGGTGGCATTCACGCTGCAGAGAGAGCCTGTGAAGGGATCGCGAGCCGAATGGAGGCCCTGGCGAAGCGGCACCGCGATCAGGAGCGCCGTCGCTGCAATGGGCAAAAGGATCCCGAATGGTGCAGGACCAACGAGCGCGCCTCGGCTGGGGTGGAAGCTGGGCATGGGATTTCCTTTCCCTGGCAGAGAGGCCGCGGTCCCGACGCCGTCTGCTCAGCAGGCTAGCGCGGCGATGGTGCTTTGCGGCGAGCCAAGAGAAAAGAATCAGGCTGGGCCATCATCACCATGAGCGGCGCTACGCCGTCGTTTCGTTGAAGCGGTGGACCTCGGCCATGATCCAGTCATGGAAGGCGCGCAGCTTGCGCCGCTCGGCCATGGCCGGCGGGCAGAGCAGCCAATAGGCGTTGTTGCTCTTGATCTCGTGGGGCAGGGGCCGGACGAGGCGTCCCGCAGCGATGTCGTCGCCGGCCAGCACGGTGGTGCCGAGAGCAACCCCCTGGCCCTCTGCGGCGGCCTGAAGGCTCATATGCGTGAAGACGAAGACGGGGCCGCGCCGCGCGTCGATGTTGCGCGCGCCGACGGCGGCGAGCCAGCGCGTCCAATCGAAGTCCTCATAGCCGGGATAAGGCTCGTCGTGCAGCAAGGTGTGATGCGCAAGATCGGCGAGACTGCGGATGGGATGGCTGCCGGCCATCAGCTTCGGGCTGCACACGGGGAATACCGTGCGCGGGAAGAGGAGCTCGGCGGTGAGCCCCGGATCGCGGCGTGGGCCATAGCGGATGGCAAGGTCCACATCGGTATTGGCGAAATCGGTGAAGCCCGTCTCGGCCAATACGCGCAGATTGATCTCGGGGTGGGCCAGGGTGAAGGCGCCGAGGCGAGGGATAAGCCAGCGCGCGGCGAAGGACGGCATGGCACTCACGGTCAGCACCCCTGCGGCCTCGTCGCGCGCGAGCTCGCGGGTCGCCGCCTCGATGCCGTCGAAGAGGGTGTCGAGGCGCTTGCCATAGCGCTGCCCCGCATCGGTGAGCAGCAGGCCGCGCGGCAGCCGGCGGAAGAGGGCGAGGCCGAGCTGCGCCTCGAGGGCCTTGACCTGCTGGCTGACAGCCCCCGGCGTCACGCGCAGCTCATCCGCCGCCTTGAGGAAGCTGAGATGGCGGGCGGCCGCCTCGAAGGCTTTGAGCGCATTAAGCGGTGGCAGGCGGCGGGCCATGACATCCCCTGGCTTAGTTTTGCTAAGCCATCTTAGCAGAAAGCCTGGTTTGCCGCAGAGCGCGGGAGGCGCGATCCTCAAGGCCTGCCGGGTACCTCCACCCCGGCGGGAGGTGGCCATGACGAGACCCACGAGCATGCGCGACGCACCCCCCTTCGCTTCCGGCACGCTGCCGATCCGGACGCGGCTCGGCGGCCTCATGCTGCGCGTTGCCGATGCCCCGGCCGTGTGGCACGAGCGCGCGCAGCAACGGCGGCTGCTAGCCGCGGCCGACGACCGACTGCTCCAGGATCTCGGGGTTGGGCGCGGCGAGGTCGAGGCGGAGTGGCACAAGCCCTTCTGGCGCCGCTGACGCACGCCATAGCGCCGTCACGGCCGTCGGCTTCAGGGTGCGCAGGAGAGATCGCCGAAGGCAGCGATCATCGCGGCGTCGCCTTGCGGGCACAAGACCATGCTCCCGTTGCGGCCACCCGCGGGCGCAGCGCCTGCGGCGCCATTATTGCCTGTGGTCCCGCCGCTCCGAGTCCGGACGCCAGTCGTTGCATTGGTCGAGGGCACGACAGGCGAAGGAGTGGTGATGCCGAGCGTGACGGCGGGCACGCCGCCGCTTCCGACGGTAGCTCCGACGCCGCCTGAGCCGGTCGCCGTTCCCGCTCGTCCTCCGCCATTGGCGCTGGCAGCCCCATTCGTCGTCGGCGATGCCGCCGCTGCGCCGCCGGTGGTCGGGTTGGGGTAAAGCGGGCCGCTCGGGGCTCCGGCAGGCGTGCTCGTGCTTGCGCCCAAAGGTCCGATGATCTGCGCGGCAGCCGGGCTTCCCGAGGCCGCCGCGAGCACCAGTGCGAGCGCGCTTGCGACGGCGAGGCCGCGGCTCCTTTCAAAGCGGAGATGGTGAAGCGGCATCTCGATTGAGCTTCGCCGGTTGTTTGGCGAAGTCAAGGCTCGCAACTTGGTTTCACGGGACATTGACCGCGTGTCTCGATCAATCCGCGATGGCCCAAGCGGTACGGCGGCGGCGCGCGCGAATGAGAAAGCGCCCGACCACCAGCACTGCGACGACGGCGAGCCCGAGGGCAAGGCCGAGCCACAAGCCGACACCGCCACGCCGCAAGGTGAAGGCGAGAAATGCTCCGACAGGCAGCCCGACGAGCCAATAGCCGCAGGCGGCGAACAGCAGCGCTGCGCGCGTATCCTTGAGGCCGCGCAGAATGCCTTGTCCGATTGATTGCAACCCGTCGACGATCTGAAACAGGGCCGCGACCGCGAGGAACCGTGTCGCGAGGGCTGCGACCGCCGCATCGCCCGGCACGTCGGAAGGGATAAAGAGTCCGATGATCGGCCGCGGGAAGCTCCACAGCACGAAAGACATCGCTGCCATGAAGCCGCCGCCGAGGATAAGAGCCAGCCGCCCCGCACGCCGTATGCCGGCCGTGTCGCCGGCGCCCGCAGCAAGCCCGACACGGACCGTCGCCGCCTGGGCGATGCCGAGGGGAATCATGAACGTGATTGCCGGCACCTGAAGCGCGATCTGATGCGCGGCGAGCGCGTCGGTGCCGATGAGCCCCATGAGAAGGGCGGCGCCAAAGAACATCGTCATCTCGAGAGTCGTCGTGGCGCCGATGGGCAGGCCGAGGCGGAATATCTCGGCGAAGCGCCGCCAATCGGGCTGCCAAAGCCGGCCGAAGGCATGGCAGCGGCGGAACCGGCGGTCGAGGGCGACAAAACCGGCGAGCAGGGCGAAGGCAAGGAGGTTGGTGAGGCTCGTGCTGACGCCGGCCCCCGCGACGCCCAGGGCAGGGGCGCCGAGATGCCCGAACATGAACACCCAATTGCCGAAGGCATGGGCGACGACGGCGATCACGATGACGGCAAAGGAGGCGCGCGGCCGCCCCATCGCCGCGATGAAGCTGCGCAGCACCATGAACCACAGGGCCGGAACGAGGCCCCACACCAGCATTCGCACGTAGTCCTGCGCCAGCGCCGCGGTCGCCGGCGCTTGGCCGAGCATCAGGAGGATCGCCCTTGCCTGCCAGAGTGCCGCCATGAAAGGCACGCCGAGCGCTGCCGTCGCCCACAAGCCCTGGCGCACGGAGCGGCGCACGTCGCGAAGATAGTGTCGGCGCCGGCCCAGGGCTTGGGCGACGAGAGGGGCGACCGCCGTGGGCAGGCCGAGCGTGAAGATGAAGGCCGTGATATAGACATTGGCGCCGAGGGCGCCTGCCGCGAGTGCCGCTGGCCCGAGCCTGCTCATCATCACCACGTCGGTTGTGTGAAGGGTCACCTCGGCGAGTTGGGTGGCGGCCAGGGGTGTCGCGAGCCGAAGGAGCGCACGCAACTCGTCCGGCCACCCGCCCGCCGGCGCAATGGCGGCAATCGTTCGGTCAACCACGGAAGGCTCCTGTTGAGGCCGTTTTCTACCTGCTCGGCCTCACTCGGGGAACTTCAAAGCATGCAGAGGTCGCATGCCGGGCGCGGCTCCGGAGGTGGCCGGGTCTGGCCCTATTCTTGCGAGGTTCTGATGTAACGCTGCAATATTGTGCTTGCGTTCAGGCCGTGTTTTCTTCACATCTACAACCCGAGATCGCATACTGGCGCCGCTCGGGGGGAGCTTGGCGGCGCTGCAAGTCTCCAGCCGCCCTACGGTTGCCCTGGATATCCATGAGCCAGCGGTTCAATAGCCCGGTTCTGCAGGAGGTCTACGACTATTGGTCGGCCAAGCGCGGGGAACGCGCGATGCCGGCGCGTAGCGATCTCGATCCTCACGAGATGAAGAAGGCGCTGCCCCATCTGATGCTGACGGATGTGCTCGACGGCGGCAGCCGTTTCCGCTATCGGCTCGTCGGCACCGCCATCGCCGAGGCCTTCGGCCGCGACATGACGGGGCTCTATATCGATGAGGTGATGAGCGACGGGCGCTATCGCGACTTCATCCTCGGTCTTTATCGCGACCTCGTCGAGAAGCGTCGGCCGATCTATTCCGAGAGCCGCTATTACAGCGAGCGCAAGGTTGGCCTCTCGGCCGAGCGCCTGATGCTGCCGCTGTCGAGCGACGGGACCGTCGTCGACATGGTCCTCGCCGCTCAGGTGTTCAAGCACGACACCCCGTTGCGCACGCTCTCCGTTCGCCTTGCCCAGGAGCGGCAGGAGGAAATTCAGCATCTCACCAAGCTCCTGGACGAGTGAGACTGCGGCTCAATCCAGCGCGAAGAATTCCACCTCCTCGGCGGCGAGCGCTATTCCCGGCGGTTCGGGCCCGACAAGCTCCGGCTCCGTGCGGTAGAAAGTCGCCCCGAAGATGCCGTCGCCGTTAATTCCATCCTCGGCAAGCGGCATGATGATGCGCTCGCCCTTGCCATAGCGGCCGGCGTGGATGAAGACGCGGCCGCGGCCATGGGCGAAACAGGGCTCTACGACGACGCGCCGGTGTCGCGCGAAGATTGCCTCGTAATGCATGCCGGCGAAGAATTCCGCCATATCGGCTCCCCGCAGGTCCTTGCCGAAGGCGGCGGTGATCTGCTCGCCCGCCAATCGGCCGGTGAAACGGTCGCTCTCTCGATCGTATTTCCACGACCAGATGAGCGACAGCTGGGGCGCGATCGCCAGGGGATCGAGATCCTTCCAAGCCGGCATGCGCTTATCACCGCGCGCGGCATCCCAGTGGCGTGCGACCTCCCGCAAGCCTGGCGTCTCGATTGCGGCAAAGAACGTCGCGAAGGACATGGGCCCCCGACATGAATCCGCAGGGCGACGGCCCGGTCGCCGTCGCCCCCTCGCCTACCATCGCGGATTGCCGTCCTGCGGTCAACGACCGGCGCGCATCCAGCCTTCGGTCCGATGGGCCTATACCGTGGTCGGCTCCGCCTTCGCGCCGTCGCGGCGGATGCGGTTGGCGGCACTCGTCACCGCACGGAGGGAAGCGGTCACGATGTTCTTGTGCATGCCAACGCCGAAGAGGTTGTGGCCGCCGGGCGTACGCACCTCGACATAGGCGACGGCCGTCGCGTCGGCCCCGGTTCCGGTCGCATGCTCGCGATAATCCACCACCTCGAACGCGACGCCAGCGGCGCGGCGTAGAGCGTCAACGAAGGCATCGATGGGCCCGGTGCCATGGCCTTCGATCCGTCGCTCTTTGCCGTCGATGCGGATTGTCGCCTTGAGGGCGCGGCGCTCGCTCGCATGGGTGTCGGGGACCGTGCGGTGCTCGACGAAAACGAAAGGCCCGGTCTCGTCGAGATATTCGGCCTTGAAGCAGTCCCAGATGCGCGCGGGTGTGAGCTCGCGGCCGTCGCGGTCGGCAACCGCCTGAATCACCTTGCTGAACTCGATCTGCAGGCGGCGGGGCAGGGACAGGCCGTAGTCCTGCTCGAGGACGTAAGCGATCCCGCCCTTGCCCGACTGGCTGTTGATGCGGATGACGGCCTCGTAGCTGCGGCCGACATCCTCCGGATCGATCGGGAGATAGGGGACCTCCCATAGCCCCGAATTGCTGGCGCGGAGGGCCTTGAGGCCCTTGCTGATGGCATCCTGATGCGAGCCCGAGAAGGCGGTGAAGACGAGCTCGCCGGCATAGGGATGGCGGGGATGCACGGGAAGCTGATTGCAGTGCTCGACCAGTTTCACGAGCGCGCCGATGTCGGAGAGATCGAGCCCGGGATCGACGCCTTGAGTGAAGAGGTTCAAGGCCAGCGTCACCACGTCGACATTGCCGGTGCGCTCACCATTGCCGAAGAGCGTACCCTCGATGCGGTCGGCCCCCGCCATCAGCGCAAGTTCCGCCGCCGCCACGGCGGTGCCCCGGTCGTTATGGGGGTGAAGCGAGAGAATGATGGCCTCGCGGTCGCGGATGTTGCGCGAGAACCACTCGATCTGGTCGGCATAGACGTTGGGTGTGGCCATCTCCACGGTCGAGGGCAGATTGATGATCATCGGCCGATCGGGCGTGGGGCGATAGATCTCCATCACGGCCTCGCAGATGGCCTTGGCGTAATCGAGCTCGGTGCCCGTAAAGCTCTCGGGCGAATATTGGTAGACGATCTCGGTGCGGTCGAGCATCGCCTCGGCGAGCTCGCGGATGAGCCTGGCGCCGCTGGTGGCGATACCGGTGATGCCGTCGCGATCCATGCCGAAAACGACGCGGCGCTGGAGCGTCGAGGTCGAATTGTAGAGGTGCACGATGGCGCGCCGGCAACCCTTGAGGCTCTCGAAGGTGCGGCGGATGAGCTCCTCGCGCGATTGCGTGAGGACCTGGATGGTGACGTCCTCGGGGATGAGGTCCTCCTCGATCAGGCTGCGGACGAAGTCGTAATCGGTCTGGGAGGCGGCGGGAAACCCGACCTCGATCTCCTTGAAGCCCATGCGGACGAGGGTGTCGAAAAAGCGGCGCTTGGGTTCCGGCCCCATGGGCTCGACCAGCGCCTGATTGCCGTCACGGAGATCGACGCTGCACCAGACGGGTGGCTTGCTAATGACCGCGTCGGGCCAGCGCCGGTCGGCGAGGCGCACGGGCTCGAAGGGGCGATATTTCGTGGTCGGATCGACGCGCATGGTTCTGCTCCTCGGGTAGCGCCCACAGGGCGGGCGCGGTTCTGCGATATCGTGGGATAGGGACGGCCGCGGGCAACAGCCACCGGGCGGCCGCATCAGGCCCGGCGGCCGCCGCTAAGTCGCAGAAGGAGGAGCAATGCCGCGTCGTGCGCACGGCGGGGCAGGGAACGGGATTCCGGCTGTCGAGATGTCATGGCTGCGAAGGCGAGATGAAGAAATTTACAGGAAAGAGGCGGCGACGCGCTTGACCCGACGCTCCTAGAGCGCCGGGCCGGTAAGAAGCAGGTCGAGCTTGTCCGCCATTCGCAGCATGGCCGGCAGGCTAAGGGAGAGCTGCCGCCGCGTCAAGCGCCGCTTCAGGCGGGCAGAGCGAGGGCGAAGATCTCCTCGGGGACGGCGATGTCGCGCAGCGTGTGGGAGCCGAGGGAGACGAGAGGGCGGCTGGTCCCGGCCGCGAGGGTGCGCGAGGCGAGCACGGGATGGCCGAGCCGCTTGGTCAGCTCCTGGAGCCGGCTCGCATGGTTGACGGCAGGGCCGATGACCGTGAAGTCGAGGCGGCGCTTGCCGCCGATATTGCCGTAACTGACCGAACCGAAATGGAGGGCGAGGCCGAAGGCAATGGGGGGATGGCCGAGCTTCGCGCGCACCCCGTTGAGAAGCTTGACGGCGGCCGGCGCCTTGAAGGCGGCGTCCACCGCGCGGTCGCAGGTCTCGGCGACGTCATATTCGAGGGGGAAGATGGCGAGCATGCCGTCGCCCATGAACTTGAGCACTTGCCCGTCATGGTCCTCGACCGCCTGGGCCATGCATTCGAACCAGGCGTCCAGCGTCTCGACGACGACGTCGCGCGGCGCGGCGTCGGAGAAGCGAGTGAAGCCGCGCATGTCGCAGAACCAGATCGCCGCCTCGATGGTCTCGACCTTGCCGCGCTCGATGCGCCCCGCGAAGATGCGCTCGCCCGCGTGGTGGCCGACATAGGTGTCGAGGAGATCGATGGCGAGACGGCGCAGCACGACGCGCTCGGCATAGGGGGCGAGGAGGGCCGTTGCCATTTCGAGATCGGTGAGGTCGGCCGCGGTGAAGCCCGCTTTCGCGGTCGTCGCGAAGGAGAGCACGGCCGTGCGGTTGCGGTCCTGGAACGGCAGCGGGAACATCACGTAGTCGGTAGCGCCCTGGCCGCGGAGCGACTCGAGAATCGGCATCTCCGGGGCCGGCTTATCGAGGCGGCGGCGGAACGTCGCATCAGTCTCGTCGACGATGCGTGTCGGGCTGTTGATGTAATCAGGGCTGGTTTCCAGCCCGGCGCGCTCGCGGCGGGTGATGCGTGTCTCTCCTGCCGTCCACACCATCATGGCGCCGCTCAGCTCGGGATGCAGGAGCTCGAGGCCGAGGGTCGAGCGCCAGATCGGCAGGCGGCGCGCGACGAGCTCGCGGCAGAAGGCGTCGTGCAGCTCCGAGAGCTGCGGCCGCGCCGCCGCGGCGGCCACAAGCCAGTGGCCGAGGCCGGTCGTGCGAGCGGCGAGCTGGGCGGCGGACGTCTTGCGAGGGCGGGGCATGAGCGATCGTTCCTCTGCGCGGCCGTGCTACCATAGAGTTATTCGCGCGCCGCCGCCAATGCCGCTGGCATGGTGCGGTAGCGCGGGATCTCGGGGGGCCGATGTCCGGGAAGGCGCCGCAGCTCGACGCCGCTGCAGCATCCATAGCGGACCTCGCCGCCGCGGACGAGGCTTCGGAGCGGCGGCGGACCACGCGGCTGCTCGCCTATTGGCGCCGCCTGCGCGCGATCGAGGGCGTGCCGCTTATCGTCGATTTCGATCCGCGCCGCAACCCGGTACCCTGGGACGACTGCCTGCTGCTTTACCGCGCCGGCGCGTCCGATTGGGTCTTCGATCATTTCGGCGCCGGCCTCGCCGCCCTCACCGGCTTGGTGCCACCGACGATCGCCGCATTGCCTCGGGACAGCCTGGTTGCCCGTCTCCTCGCCGAGCTGCCGCCGCTTCTCGAATCCTGTCAGCCGCGGCTCCTCGCGGGGGAGCTGGCCGCATCCACCGGGACCCTCCTTCACCGCTCACTTCTCCTGCCCTTGCGCAGCCTGGATCGGCGGCTCGCCTATGTGCTGGGCGCCGTCACCTATAGGCGGCGCTGAGGCGATCGCCAGAGCCGCCGCTGCGACGCGTGGCCGCATCTGCGGCAGTTGCCCGCTCCGATCCGCCGTCCTAGGCTCGGCGCTATCGAGACAAAGCGGAATGCCCTGCCATGTGGCTCAAATGGCCGGCCTCTCCCCGGCACCGGAAGCTCGTCACCGCGGCACTCTTGCTCGTGCCCCTCGGCGTGATGGTGGGACTCGTCTCGGAATCGGTGACGCTCTACCGCATCTTCTGCTCTGTGACCGGCTTTGGCGGACAGACACGCCGTGCCGAGGTGGTGGCGGCGAAGCCCTCGGACCGGCTCATCACGGTGCGCTTCGATACCAACGTGGCACCCGGCCTACCCTGGGACTTCGCGCCCGAGAAGATCAAGGTCGAGACCCATCTTGGCGAGCCGACCCTCGTCTGGTTCCGCGCCAAGAATCTGAGCCAGGAGACCATTACCGGCCAGGCCGCCTACAACGTCACGCCCTTCGAGAGCGCCCTCTATTTCACCAAGACCCAGTGCTTCTGCTTCACCGAGGAGAAGCTCGGCCCCGGCGAGAGCGCGCGCATGCCCGTCGTCTTCTATATCGACCCCAAGATGACGGAAGACGCCGACCTTGCCCACATCAACGCCATTACCCTGTCTTACACCTTCTATCGGGTGCCGCAGCCGGGGAAGGCGCGCGACATGGCCACTGCCGAAGCGACAGCCGCGCAACAGCTCAAGGAGAAGCCCGAGCCCGTGCGGATTCCGCGCTCAGGCCTGCCGTAATCCCGGCGTTCCCAAATCATCTTGCCCATCCGGCGTTGCAGCCTGGGGACCTCTGAGGTGTCGCCGCTCTGGTGGGCTTGGCATCCCACAACTTTGCCGTTAGGACTGTTCTCCCGGAACGAGGGAGGCTGCCGGCGCAGCGTGCCCGACAAAATCGGCGGAGGAGGGGACGATGGATCTCGCCATTCGTGGCCGCAAGGCAATCGTCTGCGCGGCGAGCAAGGGGTTGGGGCGCGCCTGCGCCGAATCGCTGGCCCGCGAGGGCGTCGAGCTCGTCATCACCGCACGCAACAAGGACGTGCTGGAGGCGACTGCGGAAGCGATCCGCGCGGCGAGCGGGGTCAAGGTGACCCCCGTCGCCGGCGACATCACGACGGAGGAGGGGAGGCGGGCGGCGCTCGCAGCCTGTCCCGTACCCGACATCCTCGTCACCAATGCGGGCGGCCCGCCGCCGGGCGATTTCCGCGACTGGTCGCGCGACGACTGGATCAAGGCGCTCAACGCCAATATGCTGACGCCGATCGAGCTCATCAAGGCCACTATCGACGGCATGATCGCGCGCAAGTTCGGCCGCATCGTGAACATCACCTCGGGCTCGGTGAAGTCGCCGATCCCCATCCTCGGCATGAGCAACGGGGCCCGCGCCGGGCTCACCGGATTCGTCGCGGGGCTCGCCCGGCAGGTGGCGCAATACAACGTGACCATCAACAATCTGCTCCCGGGCCCCTTCCTCACCGATCGCCTCCGTGGCGTGACCGAGGCCGAGGCGAAGAAGTCGGGGCGCAGCTTCGACGAGCAGCTTGCCGAGCGGGTGAAGGAGAATCCGGCCCGCCGCGCCGGCAATCCCGCCGAGTTCGGCCAGGCCTGCGCCTTCCTCTGCGCCGCATCTTCCGGCTACATCGTCGGGCAGAACCTCCTCCTCGACGGCGGCGCCTTCAACTCGACGATGGGTTAGCGCGGCGTCGCCTGGCGAACCTGCGCTGCCCCACGCTCCTTGGCACGCCCTGATCACCGGCGGCCCGATCACCGACGGCTCAAGGCCGATGCGCTCACCCGTTGAGCGCCCGCTTCACCCGCTCGCCCAGGCCGGAGAGGCGCTCGCAGGGCTCGTTGGCGAACACGAAGCGGAGATAGCGCGCCGCAGCGGGCCCGCCCCAATTCGCCATCGCCGTCGCCGCGATGCCGCCGCGTTCGAGCAAGAGACGCGAGGCCTGCTCGCCATCGAGGCCGAGCGCGCGGCAGTCGATCAGCAGCGACCAGCCCCCGTGAGGCGGGATCGCCGGCGCGACACCGTCGAGCTCTCCGAGGATAACATCGCGGCGGCGCTGCCATTCCGCGACCGCCTTGCGCACATCGTCCTCCGGCGCCTCAAGGGCTGTCGCCACGGCGTCCATGGCGATCCCGACCTGGCAGACGACATTGGCCATGCCGACGAGACCGACATCGGCGATCAAGGCCGAGGGGCCGACGATCCAGCCGACGCGCCAGCCGATCATGCGCAGCTCCTTCGAGGCGGAGCCGATAGTGATGGTGCGCTCGGCCATGCCCGGCAGGCCGGCCGGATGCACTAGCCGGCGTCCGTCGAAAAGGATGCGTTCCATCGCGGCGTCGTAGATCAGCAGCAGGTTGCGCTCGCGACAGGCTGCGGCGACGGCATGCCATTCTGCCGCGGTGAGGACGGCTCCCGTCGGCATCGAGGGGCTCATCATCAGGACGGCGCGCACCCCAGGTGCAGCGGCAGCGGAGCGGAAGGTGTCGAGGTCGAGGCGCCAGCCTTCGCGTCCCGGTACGAGTGGCACGAGCCGCGGCACGCCGCCGGCAAGGCGCACGCGGTTGAGGAGCCCGGCATAAATGGGATCCGTCAGGATCACCTCGTCGCCGGGCTCGATCGTCGCCAGCAGCACGTTGAGGATGCCGGAAAGCCCGCCGGCGCTGATCACGCAGTCGCTGCGCCAATCGTAATCGACGCCGCTCAGCCGGCTCACATGGGTTGCGACTGCACGGCGCAGCCTGTCTTGGCCAAGGAAGGGGAGATAGCTGTTGGCCGCGTCGGCATCAACGGCGCTGCGGGTCGCCGCCAGGGCGGGGCCGTAGGGCCGGAGATCCGTGTCGAGATTTTCCAAGCGCAGCAGCGCGGGGTCGGCGAGAGCGTCGGCCGCGTCGCCCATGCGGTCGACGCTGATGCCCGGCATATCCGCAAGACGCGAGGGGCGGCGGAAGGGCCTGCCGATTTCGGGTCGAGCCGCATCACTCATGGTTGCCTCCTTTTCCTATATCCTATAGGATTCACCCATGACAGCCTCGGCCTTGTCAATAGCCCCGGCCCCCCTCGCCATTGCCGACGTGCTGCGCGCCGCCATCCTTTCGGGGTCACTCGCGGCGGGGACCCGCATCAACCAGGATCGCGTCGCCGCCGAGCACGGCATCAGCCACATCCCCGTGCGGGAGGCGCTGCGCTGCCTCGAGGCGGAGGGACTCGTGACGTTCGCGCCGCGCCGTGGTTTCTTCGTGGCGAAGTTGAGCGCGGGCGACGCGGCGGAGCTCGGCGAGATGCGCGCGGCTCTCGAGGCCCTCGCCATCCGCCTGGCGATCCCGCGGCTCACCGCCGCCGATCTCGACTCCGCCGCGACCGCGATCGAAGCGGCGGAGCGCAGCGCCGAGCTTGCCGCCTGGTCGCGCGCGAACTGGCGCTTCCATCGGTCCCTCTATGCGCCCTGCGCCCGGCCGCGCCTGCTAGACACTCTCGAGGGCTTGTGGTGTGGGGCCGATCGCTATCTTCGCGTCGTCTGGCAGGCCGCTGATTGGCAGGGCCGCTCCCAGAAGGAGCATCGCGCCATCCTGCGCGCCTGTCGCCGTGGCGAGACGGAGCGCGCGGCCGAGCTCACCAGGCGCCATGTGATGGCGGCGACGTCGGCGCTCGTCGCCGTGCTTGCGGAGGAAGCGGAATAGCACGCGCCGTGAGGCGTCAGTTGAAACGATATTGCAGTCCCGCCGATATCGTCTGGCTCGCGTGATTGCCGGCATGAAGCTCGGCATCGTAATCGACATAAAGGTCAAGGGTAGCACGCGCGCGCACCGTCAGCCCGGTGCTGAGCGTTACGTTATCGCGCGAGGGCGCCACGCCGGACGTCACGAAGTCGACGCCCGTCCCGGCCGGCTCGAGCGTGATGGTCCGGTTCACGCTCGCAACTTCGTGGCTATAGGTGAGGCCGAGCTCGGGGGCGAGCGCGGTGCCGTCAGAAGTTACGAAGCGGCGGGTCACGGTCGCGCCGATAAAAGGCCGGAGCGAATCCGTAGTGGTATCCTTGCCAGCGAGATCATAGGCACCGGCGCCGGCTTCCGCGAAACCCGGCTCTAAGAGGCGGACGTAATCGAGCCCGGCGCGTGGCGTGACCTCGATCAGCCTCGTCTCGAGAGCATAGCTCGTCTGCACGGCCGCCGTGATCTCGTGCCCGTTGCGCCCCGCACTGGCCGTCGAGGCGGTGCCGGCGATGGGGCGCGTCGTCCCGATGCTGTCATAGCCGTAGCCGAGGGTCCCATCGAGGGCGAGAGGCGCCGTGACCGGATAGAGTACCCCCCGGGTTTACGAAGACTACGCCGGTGAGCGCCGTTCCCGGATTGCCAGCGTCGCCGATCTCGAGAGTTCCGCCGTTCACGACCACCGACCTGACGAAATCGGGCGCGCCGTCAAGTACCAAGGTGCCGTCACCGATTTTGATCAGCGTGCCGCCGAGGCCCGAATCGGTGACAACCCCCGAGATCGTTGTGTTGCGGCCGTTGCCGCCGATCGTCAGTGTCTTGCTTCCGAGAAAGACGTTCCCGGCTCCGTCGACCGAGCCGACGCTAACACCGCCGGCGGTGAGGCCGTTAATGACCAGGGCGCCGCCGGCGTTGACGGTAATGGTGGCATTGCCACCGCTCGAGCTGCCTTGGAAAAAGACGCTACTTCCGCTCCCGACCGTGATGGCCGCGTTCCCGGCGGTAGCGCCGTTGAAAAACGTTACGCTGCCGCCTGCACCGGTCGCCATAAGCGTGGCATTTCCAGCTGTCGAAGTGTCGTTGAAGCCGATGGTCCCGCCATTCGTCGTAATGACTGCGCTGGCCGCCGTGCTGCTGTTGAAAAAGGAGACAAAGCTCTCCGTGCCGGCCGAAAGCGCTGCGGTGCCGGCGCTCGCATTGTTCGAGAAATCGACGGCGCCGCCATTGCTTGCGCTGAATTGCGCGTTGCCGGCGCCCGCGTTGGCGAAGAGCGTTATGACTCCACCATTCGCGATGAAGCTCGGCGTCGCGGTCGTGTTGTTGACGACACCCAGCGCGTTGAGGGTAAAGACATTGCCGGAATTGGCAGTGAAGGAATAGGCGGGAGCGCCTGGATTGAAGGTCAGCGTGCCGACATCGGTGCGCGCCGCTGAGAAAGTGACGCCGGTCGTCGGCGCCGCACCGAAGATGGTCGCGGCAGTAGCCGAATTCGGCACGACGCCGGTGCTCCAGTTACTCCCTGTATCCCAATCGCTCGAGCTGCCACCGGTCCAGGTCTGCGCCTTGGCGGACCCCGCCAGCAGACACAGCAAAAAAAACACCCGGCGCACGCCGCAGGCGCGCCGCCTCCCGGACCCCGTTTCATGCCCGCTCCCCCCCGTTGCGCGCCTTACGGGTCGGTTGCAAATCCGTTGGCGCGATCCTCTGCGGATTGTATAGGCGAAGCCCACGGAGAGATCAATTACAAACGCGTGGTAGTTGATGATCTCCTGAGCGTGCTTATAATATACGCCTCCTCACCCCCATTATGGCGGCGAGCCGGCCGGCGTGCTAAATCAGATCCGGCTAGGAGGAGCAGCACTGTGGCGGCATACCTCATTTCCGATGTATCGATGCGCGACCCGGAGGCGTTCGAGATCTATCGGACACGCGCGGCCGCCTCGATCAAGCAATATGGCGGGAAATACCTTGCGCGCGGCGGCGCGGTCGAAGCGCTCGAAGGTGCCTGGAACCCGCGCGTGATCATCATCGTCGAGTTTCCCACGGCCGAACAGGCGCGGGCCTGGTATCGCTCGCCGGAATACGCGGAGGCTTTGAAGGTGCGCGACAAGGCGCTGAGCCGGAACCTCATTCTGGTGGATGGAATCGGCGTCTCGTCCTAGACGCCGGGGCAATCGATTGGCCTTTCAGCGCGCCCCCGTATCGTCTGCCATGCCAGGCGGCGGCTGCCAATCGGGTGCCGCCAGACGCCGCTTGCCGTCCGGTGTTCGGCGCGCGCCAGGGGCATCCAGCTCTGCACGGTCCCAAAGCTTGCAAGTGACCGCCTTGTGCTTCTGATCGAGCCCCTCACAGTAATTCGTGTACTCGCAGAGGCGGACACTATGGCCGAGGCCCAGGGCGATCTTGCGCGTCCAATCGGGGTCGGCAAGGGACTGCCGCGCAGCGCCCACGACGTCGCAAACGCCTTCCGCCAGCAGACGCTCGGCCATCTCGAAGTTGTGGATGCCGCCGGTGCAAACGACAGGAGTATCGAGGCCCGCCGCACGCACGGCGCGGCGGATCGCCGCCGTCGGCGCCGCATTCCGACCGAACGGCCCGATCTCGTCCGAGAGGTATTGGGGCATGCATTCGTATCCGCTCGGGCCGGTATAGGGATAGGCCGCTTCGCCGACGGCCGGCTGCTTGGCGTCGTCGAACTTGCCGCCGCGCGAGGTGGAGAGGAAATCCATGCCCGCCCCGGCGAAGGCGACGCCGAAATGAACCGCGTCCTCGATCGAGCTGCCGCCGGCCACGCTCTCTTCAGCAAGAAAACGGCACCCCACGGCAAAGTCGCGGCCGACCCGCCGGCGCACGGCGTGAAAGACTTCGAGGGGGAGGCGCAAGCGGCCCTCGCGCGAGCCGCCATAGCCGTCATTCCGCGTGTTGGTCGCCGAGAGGAAGGACGCCATGGTGTAGGCATGGGCGTAATGCAGCTCGACGCCGTCGAAGCCGGCTTCGCGCGCGCGGGCGGCTGCCTCAGCAAAGAGCCCGGGCAGAACCTGCGGCAATGCGCGGATATGGGGTAGATCGAGATCGATTACCCGCTCCCGCGCACCGAAGCGAAGCGCTTCCAACTCGCGCGACGAGAGGATTTGGCCGATCTCGTCGTCGGGGAGACTCGCGAGACGCTTGCGCACATCGCTCTCCGGATGCCCGGTCATCCCGAGAAGCTCGCGGTGGCGCTCGGTGATCGCAAGGAAGCGCGCGAAGAACTTCGCCGGCTCCGGGCGCCGGCGGATGCTGAGAAAGTCGATGATCTGGATGAAGAGGCGCGTCGCGCCCCCGCTCTCCCGCCGCACGGTCTCGCAGAGTCGGCGCAAGCCCGGTATGAAGCGGTCATGTCCGATGCGGAGGAGTGGCCCGCTCGGGATATCCCTGATGCCCGTGGCTTCGACGACGATGGCGCCGGGGCGACCCCGCGCGAACCGTCCATACCACTCGAGCACGTCCTCGGTCACAAACCCGTCCTCGGTAGCCCGCCAAGGCACCATTGCTGGAACCCAGCTGCGCTGGACAAGCCGGATCGGCCCGATATCAATGGGTTGGAAGAGCCGCGCGCGCGCGGCCTCTTCCCGGCTCGGAATCCGACCATGGCTCGGGACATACTTGATGCGCTGCGGCGGCTTCCACATCTCGCGCGGCCTTCCGCGGAGACAATAGCACGGGGCTCGTGGAATCCCCAGGCCGCCGGAACCAAACCGCCAGTGTGCCGTCCACCGTGAGGCCGCTCGGCAGATGAAAGAGGCGGCCCTGCGCTTGTCGCATCTCCCGAACGGTGTATCTTCCTTTCCCGCGCTCTCTTCGACGCTCATCGACGATGCGACGAGCAATCCGAGAGCTGCCATGCCCCGAAGGGAACGCGCCCGCGCTGTTGCGCGCTGCGCTGGGTGCCTTGAGACGAGGGTGGGATGTCGAATTCGTCGGAGCGGTCCAGCCGCGATCGTTTCTATCTGGAGGACCTCAGGGTCGGCCAGCGCTTCGCGAGCGGCACCCATGCCCTCGACGAGGCACAGATCAAGGCCTTTGCAGCTCAGTTCGATCCGCAGCCCTTCCATCTTGACGATGTCGCAGCACGCGGCAGCCTGTTCGGCGGACTGGCGGCGAGCGGATGGCATCTTGCGGCGCTGACGATGCGATTGCTCGCAGATGGCGGGCTGCCCCTTGCCGGTGGCATCATTGGCGCCGGCGGCGAGATCGCCTGGCCCAAGCCGACGCGCCCCGGCGACATTCTTCGCGTCGAGAGCGAGATCCTCGAAATCAGGCCCTCGCGGTCCCGGCCGGATCGCGGCATGGTCACCGTTCGCAGCGAGACGCGCAACCAGCATGGCGAGCTGCTGCAGAGCCTCGTCTCGAAACTGGTGGTGCCGCGCCGTCGGGAAAGTAAGGGTGCAGGGGAGTGACGATGGGAGAGAGATTTCCAGCATGTCGACCGATCTTCACCTCGATCAAGTCCCGACCATCCAGAGAGAATCCATGAGTCCGCGAAGATCACGCCGCATTGCGCCTTGGCTCGCCGCGGCGATCGCGTTGCTGCCTGTGGCTTGCGCAACCAATGTGACGAATCCGCGAGTGCCGCCGAGCGGCAGCTCCGCGGCTTTCAAAAGCGGCTATTTGGACGGCTGCTGGACCGGCTATGCCGACGCAGGCCGCGAGACCTATCAGCTCGACCTGCGCAAGGATGCTCGCCGCTTCGCCGATGACCCCGATTACCGGGCCGGGTTCCAGCGAGGCGAGGCCGCCTGCTTCGCTGACGAGAAACGGACCCCGAGCATTCATCCCGACGGCACGGCCTAGGCTCACGGGCAACGCGGCCTACGCCCAGCCTCGCCTGCCGGAAAGCGCGTGCCAGCTCCGGCTGCAGCCGATAGATTATGCGATCGGGGTGCTGAAGAGTTTCCGGCTCGCAGAGGGGGATCGCCATGATCGATCGCGTTGACTGTATGGCCCGAGACCGCGCCGATCCTTTGGCCAGGCTCCGCGAGCGCTTTCATCTGCCCGAGGGGGTCATCTATCTCGACGGCAACTCCCTCGGCGTTCTGCCCAAG